>ENA-OPST01000229-OPST01000229.1-human-gut-metagenome-genome-assembly--contig:-NODE-229-length-19452-cov-2.633242_pt1 | contig 19452 bp, 16 predicted proteins | sample MGYA00241812_ERZ501915 | MGnify/ENA primary metagenome ERZ501915 (study PRJEB25962, sample SAMEA2042453) | human gut metagenome | biome: human gut; feature: human-associated habitat; material: faeces...
CTAGGCTATACGCTTAAAAGAAAGCTTACCAACCAGGAAAATCCGCTGACCCGGGTAACCTTGAATGTCTGTGCATAAAATGTCACTCCGAAGTGGATGATACCCACCGCCGTAATTTTTCTTCTGGGGCGCAAAAAGTTATGATTGACGAATATATGCACAAATACCACGGAAAAGATCAGGTTCCTCTTATTTCTCGTCTTATGAAGGCGGTGCATAATCGACAAGAACCTCCTATTATAGTGAATGATTACGAGCTTCCTTTTTAAAATTATGTAAAAAGTAGAATATTATAGATATGAAAAAACTGTATGCTTTGCGTTTATTGCTGGTATGCGTATATGAATATCGAATTTATTTTGTACTTTTGTGAAGGATAAAGCGTTCTTTTGACTTAATGTAAGACGAGGTAAAATACAGAACTTCGCTTGTTTACGGTTTAAATATTCTATTATAGCATTCTTGTCAACCTCAATTCCAATCTGAATCAATATCATAAAAAGAGACCAGATTGATTTGCAAAGTATTAACTATTCCTACCCTCAATATTATTTCCTCTTGTTATTACCTATCAATGGCAATCTCTTATATGTTTCTTTTATTAACGAAACAAAAGATTTATCCGTTATTTTATCATCGTTTTTTAACTGAAGAATGCCTATTAATCCGATAAGTAAGACACCACCAATTATTATTATGGGGAATAACATCCAATGAACGGATTGGGATAAGACTGCAAGTGCAACTATAATTATTACTGCTAAAAACAAATAAAAAGACCCTGATATCCAGGGATTATTTTTCTTCATACTAAACCTCGTTTTTCCTATATAGTCTTTTAATCTTTCTGCAATATTGGATATGTCAAGAAGGTTCACAGCCATATCTCTAGTATCGCAATAAATTCGTTCAACAATTCTAAAATTAGGATTGTCATAATCTTTATTATCATATTCTTGATGCCAGATTTTTCCGATACTCATATTTATTTCTTGTGCTGTAGTGCTTATTTTTTGCAACCGTTTAACATGATGTTCTTTTACCTCATTATTTATATCTTTATGAATATCTTTAAGTTCAACTATAACTGTATCATAATGTTTAATCGCATATTCAACCTGACATTTAAAATTGAATGGAACATAACTCTCCCAATATGAATTTGCTTTTAAAATATTAACATTCTTAACAATTTCACCTCTAAATGAAGACGTCCTTTTTCTTTCCTCATTTAAATCCGTCAATATATCATCGAAAGACTGATGGCTGTAATCAGTCATTCCACCAATAATACCTTTTGCCATAAGCGTTTTATTTCCATCTAATATTTGCTTGCGATAAACTATCAATGCAAAGTTAAAAATAAACAACTGAAAACTGTGCCAACTTTAGGTTATTTTATAAAAGAAAACGTATTGAGAATTTTGAAAAACAGATTCAGACCTCATATTTTTAAAGCAACATGGTATATAATTCTCAAAAAATAGTATTACCTTTGCATCAACCAGAAGCCAAAGAGTGGTGCGCAAAACGCGGAAAGTATCACGCTGCGAAATCGGTGGAGATGATTTGAATAATTGAAAACAACGATTGAGTATCAGAGATTTATAAGATATTGGTGAGCCCCAAGCGGATCACCAAAGAATCAGAGAGTTACACCAAAGTAACTCTCTTTTTTTATGCCTTAAACGCGCCGGTTTACATGGTTCAGTTAAACCGAGAGTTAAACGGGGATCAGTTTGAAAAAACTTGGGGGAATCTTTTCTTTTTTGTAGAGAACACAGTTGAACTTTTAAAAAAGAATTATATTTGTACTATTCATTACTGAAACTATGGCGAAGAATAATTTACTAAGTGAGCAACTTGCTTATATTGGTGTCAGTTGTACCCCTACGCATCTGCATTTGTGCAGTTATAATGCTGAAAGTATTTGTATGAAGGATGGGAAAGATATAGATAGTTTAATCCCTTATTTGAATAAGAATGCTATAAACTGGATACAAATTCATGGCTTTCAGAATACGGAGGTCATACAGCATGTCTGTCAGAATTTTAATGTCGACTTTTTGACGATACAAGATATTTTGAACTCCGACCATCAGACCAAGATAGAACAGCATGATACATATAATGTAGTGATTTTGAAGTTGCTTTTTTCTAATGATGATGGCTATGTACCACAACAAATAGCCATTGTGCAAGGTGGAAATTATCTGTTGACTTTTATGGAAAAGGAAACAGACTTTCTGAATGATATAAATACGGCATTGGAAAAGAATGTGTTGAAAATACGTAGCCGGCAGTCTGATTTCCTGCTCAGTGTTATTCTAAACAGTGTGATGGCCAGCTTTATATCCATCATTTCGGAATTGGAAGACGGATTAGAGGATTTAGAAGAGCAATTGCTTTCGCCGGAACAGGCTGATATGCTCGGTATTGAAAATATACAGCAATACCGTCGTAATTTTCGTGTAATAAAGAAATGTATTTTACCATTAAAGGAGGAAATCAGCAAGTTGTTGCATCCGATCGATAATGATTTGTTGCACAAAGCAAGCCGTCCTTTCTTTAATGATGTCAATGATCATTTGCAGTTTGTATTGCAAACTTTAGATGGTTGCCGTGACATGATTTCAGCTTTGGTAGATATTTACCTTTCCAATAATGACCGACGGATGAACAGCATCATGAAACAGCTGACTGTTGTTTCTACTATATTTATTCCGTTGACTTTTCTGGCAGGAATCTGGGGAATGAATTTCCAATGGATGCCTGAACTGGGATGGCGGTATGGCTATGTATTTGCATGGACATTGATGTTGATACTAGTAGCAGTTATCTACTTCTATTTTAAGCGTAAAAAATGGTATTGATGAGAGAGGATGGATGGGATTTACTTAAATGTGAATCCCATATTCATGTTTTACTTCATTCATTACAAAGGTGCTTTCCAGTGAACCCAAACTGTCAATCGTGCCCAAGACATTGAGGATAAATTCCTGATAATACTTCATATTAGGGGAGTGTATTTTAAGCAAATAGTCATAACTGCCTGATATGTTATAGCACTCTGTTACTTCAGGGATATCCTGAATTATCCGTGTAAATTCCGCAGCAATGTCCCGGTTCAGTCTTCTTAGCTTGACACTGCAAAATACCACGAAGCCTTGGTTTAGTTTCTCAGCGTCCAATACAGCGATATATTTTTTTATATATCCTCCATTTTCCAATCGTTTGAGGCGTTCGAACACCGGAGTGGAGGAAAGGCTTACCCGTGCAGCCAGTTCTTTGGTGGTCAGTCGGGCATTTTCTTGCAAGGTACGTAGTATCTGCAAATCTACTTTGTCAAGTTTCTCTAAAGTACTCATAGAATAATATTTTTTCAAGAGGTTCATATCTGTTAATACAAATATATTGCATTTATTTTAGATTCCGGAGAATTTTCGGGAAATGTAGTACAGGGTTATATTCTTTTTTTGCCGGAGAATGCAAGAAAAGGGCAGAATGATTTTATCTCTCAAAAATACTTTTTATCTTTGCAGTTGCTATGACAAAGTATATATATCTTTTTTATATCTTGTTAGGCGTATGCCTGTTGGCGGGCTTTGGTTCCGCATTTGATAGCGGACAGGAGCACGATGTGGTTCGTACAGTTGGTTTGGAAAACAGTGCGGTGGCGCTGTGCAACATATCTGAAAGCAATAACGGGCAGGAAAAAAAAAGAGATAAATAATGAAAGCTACCATTTTTATAAAGTCGGTATCGGCGGTGCAGCTACCTCTTTTTCTTTTCGCACCTTGCTCTTCTAAAATTCTGCGAACTCATTCCTCTGCTTCCGTCATAGCCAAGTTGGCCAGATTCTTGAAAGTACTTCTTCCTGAAGAAAAGCAAATTTCTTTTTCACCTATTCTTTATTTTACTCAATATTCCTGTGAATACTATATTTATCAGTTGAGGCGTATTCTTATTTAGTTTATTTTTTCTTCTCGGCAAGGTCTGTTTTTTATATCTTACATTTTTTTGTTTTTATATTTTCATAATGGGAACTGGGGTGGATGCTTGTTCCTTTTATGAACGGTGTTATATGTTAATAACTAATATATAATGGAATTTTTATTGGACTTTATACTTCACATTGACCAATATATGATAGATATTGTTCAAGAATATCATACTTGGGCTTATGTCATACTGTTTATAATCATTTTTTGCGAAACGGGATTGGTTGTCACTCCATTCCTCCCCGGAGATTCTTTGCTTTTTGTCGCGGGAGCTATTTCGGCTTTGCCCGATATGCCTTTGGAAGTTAATATTCTCGCTTTGGTTTTATTTCTTTCAGCTGTGCTGGGCGATTCCTGTAATTATATGATAGGACACTTTTTTGGAAATAAACTTTTCAATAATCCCGATTCCCGTATATTTAAGCAAAGTCATTTGGAAAAAACACATGAATTTTATAAAAAATACGGAGGAAAGACCATCATTATTGCCCGTTTTGTACCTATAGTCCGTACATTTGCTCCTTTTGTAGCAGGTATGGGCAAAATGCATTATTATTATTTTATGGTGTATAATCTGATAGGGGGAGCTTTGTGGGTTGGTATTTTCTGTTATGCCGGTTATTTTTTCGGTGATCTTCCATTTGTACAGAAAAATCTGAAATTGCTGATTGTGGCTATTATTGTCGTTTCTATATTGCCTGCCGTTATAGAAGTAGGCAGGAATAAGTGGAAAACTCGCCATTACTAAAATCAAACATATCAAAAACAATTTATTCAAATTACATTTATGAAAAATTCTTTTTTTAGTCGATTTACACCTCAAGAACCTAAGTTTTTCCCTATGTTGAAACGTTTGTCTGAAATCCTGACCTCATCATCGGATTTATTGGTAGAAAGCATGCAGCATGATAAGCCGGAAGAGAGAGAAGACTATTACAAACGCATCAAAGATATGGAACGTGAAGGTGACAAGCAGACTCATTTAATTTTTGACGAATTGGGAAAAACTTTCATAACCCCTTTTGATCGTGAGGATATTCACGATTTGGCATCAACTATGGATGATGTAATAGATGGGATTAACAGTTGCGCCAAACGTATCACGATCTATAATCCCCATCCCATTGCTAATAGTGGAAAAGAGTTGAGTTTGTTGATACAGCAAGCGGCTGTTTATATAAGTAAGGCAATGGACGAATTGGAAATTTTCCGTAAAAAGCCTACTGAATTAAGAGCATGTTGTACAAAATTGCATGACATAGAGAATCAGGCGGATGATGTATATGAACTCTTTGTTAAGAAACTATTTGAGGAAGAAAAGGATTGCATAGAACTGATTAAGATCAAGGAGATAATGCATGAATTGGAGAAAACGACCGATGCGGCAGAACGGGTAGGAAAAATCTTGAGAAACCTGATTGTGAAATACGCATAAAAGCAGAAGGTACAATATGGAATTATTAGTGATTATTATTACTTTGGCTTTGATTTTTGACTATATTAACGGATTTCATGATGCAGCCAATTCAATAGCCACCATTGTGTCAACCAAGGTTCTTACTCCGTTCCAAGCGGTGATATGGGCGGCATTTTTTAATTTTGTTGCATTCTTTATTGCTAAATGTATAATCGGAGGGTTCGGAATAGCCAATACTGTATCCAAGACAGTAGTGGAACAGTATATTTCCTTGCCGATTATTCTTTCGGGGGTTATTGCAGCTATTGTCTGGAATCTGTTTACATGGTGGAAGGGGATTCCTTCTTCTTCTTCGCATACGCTGATCGGAGGTTTTGCCGGTGCTGCTATTATGGCTCATGGTTTTGATGCCATTCAGCTCAATATTATTTTGAAGATTGCTGTTTTTATCTTTTTGGCACCATTTATAGGGATGGTTGTTGCTTTTGGATTTACGTTGCTTGTCCTTCACATTTGTCGTCGTGCACATCCGAATACGGCTGAGATGTGGTTTAAGAAATTGCAGCTTGTTTCTTCGGCTTTGTTCAGTATAGGGCATGGACTGAATGATTCCCAGAAGGTAATGGGTATTATTGCTGCTGCCCTGATCGCTGCTCATTCGGAAGGGTTAGGAATGGGAATAAATAGTATCAATGATTTGCCGGATTGGGTGGCATTTTCTTGTTTTACTGCCATTTCTTTAGGAACAATGTCAGGCGGATGGAAGATTGTGAAAACCATGGGAACTAAGATTACCAAAGTAACTCCTTTGGAGGGAGTTGTTGCGGAAACTGCTGGCGCATTTACATTGTATCTGACAGAATATTTGAAAATACCTGTAAGTACAACCCACACCATTACAGGAGCTATTATCGGAGTGGGTGCTACTAAGCGTCTTTCAGCCGTCCGATGGGGAATAACAAGAAGCCTGATGACGGCTTGGGTGTTGACTATTCCTGTCAGTGGAATATTGGCCGCTGTTATTTACGGAGTAGTTACTCTTTTTTAGGATGACCGGATTGTAGGCTGTTCTAGAAAATAAAGATCTGTCGTGACCGAGGTGACTGGGAAGTTCCCTCGGTTTTGTATACATACCCATTTGTAGGTAAAAAGTGGATGAAACTAATAATAAATATAAAATGTTATTGTGAGTTTGTTATTTGTTTCTATTTTTGTAGTGGTCTTACTGAACACAAAAATGAGAGAAAACGCAAAAGGCAGGATTTTTATAGCATGGCTGTTGTTAATGACGCTTATGCCATTTTTCATGGTGAAGACTTTTCACCACCATGAAGAAGATGCCGTTTGCCATTCTGATAGTGGGAATTCTCATGATTCCTCTCATCAGTGTCCCGTGTGCAATTTCACACTTTCACCTTTTACACAAGTTGAAACATTACAACTTCATATTGTTCTTCCGGTTTTTGATTATCAGCCGAAAATAACAGTGGATAAGGTTTGCCAGGTTAAATCTTATCCTTATTATCTGCGTGCACCTCCCGTTTGCTGATTCACATAGTATCTTTTATTTATTCACAACATCAAATGATTGTAATTTATGCGTATCAGATATGTTTCGGGTACGCTGGGAATGTTTTTTACCTTGTTTTCAAATGCACAGGTAGTTTCTGATACGATTAAAAGTGTGGATTTATCCGAAGTGGTGGTGACTGGATCTTACCGACATGCTCAGGAGAAAAAGACTACCCTGACACTCGAGTTGTTTCAGAAAGATTATTTGAACCGGCATTTTACCGGTAATTTGGTACAGACTTTGAAAAATGTTCCCGGTGTACACTCGATGGATATTGGTGCGGGATTCTCCAAACCTATGATTCGTGGTTTGGGATTCAACCGTATTGCCGTATCCGAAAATGGAATAAAACAAGAGGGGCAACAATGGGGGGCCGACCATGGACTGGAAATTGATGCTTTTAATGTAGACGAGGTACGGATTCTGAAAGGTCCGTCTTCACTGCTCTACGGCAGTGATGCGATGGGAGGTGTCATCGAAATCCTTCCTTTGCTTCCACAAAAAGAGAACCGATTTTTTGGTGAGGCTGCCTTATTGGGAAAATCAGTGAACGGCACTGTGGGCGGTTCACTGATGCTAGGTATTGAGAAGAATGCATGGCTGGTCAGAGTACGTTTTTCAGAACAGCACTATGGAGATTATCATGTACCGGTCGATACCATTGTATATCTTACCCAGTTGGTGCCTGTTTACGGTCGTAAGCTGAAAAACACCGCTGGGTTCGAGCGCAATGTTTCTGTCATGGGAGATTATAGAAAGAGGTTTTATCAGATGAATATTGCTGTGAGCAATGTTTATCAGAAGATGGGCTTCTTTCCCGGTGCTCATGGCATTCCTGATATTTCCCGTTTGGAGGATGATGAGAACAGCCGTAATATTGAATTGCCTTATAGCAAAGTGAACCATCTTAAAGTAACCACGCATCAACAGTATCTTTGGAATGGGATACAACTTTCAGGTGATTTCGGCTATCAGTTCAATCATCGGGAGGAATGGAGTGCTTTCCATACCCATTATGACACTCAGGTGATGCCTGCAAAGGATCCGGATAGGGAACTGGTGTTCAAACTGCATACATTCAGCTCCTCTTTGAAGCTGCGGTTGTCCAGTTCTTCTTCCTGGGAGCATATGGCAGGGTGGAATATGCAGATACAGAAAAATGCGATTGGCGGATATTCTTTTCTGCTACCGGAATACAAGCGTTTTACTACCGGAGCTTTTTGGCTGACGACTTTCCGATTGGATAATCAGTTGTCTGTAACTGGTGGGATACGTTATGATCGGGGAAGGATTGATATAACGGCATTCGAAGATCCTTATTTGGTGGAGTATCTGCACAGACAGGGATATGAAGAAGAGGTAATACAGGCATATCGTTGGCGAAGTTATCCGGTGGACAGGGCTTATGGTAATTATTCCTGTTCGGCGGGAGTAGTGTGGACACCCGCTGCCGGTCATCTTCTGAAGATGAATGTGGGACGTAGCTTCCGTTTGCCGGGAGTCAATGAATTAGCATCCAACGGAGTGCATCACGGAACTTTCCGTCATGAAAAAGGGGATGCCACTCTTTCTTCGGAACAAGGATGGCAGATTGATGCTTCCTATACCTTGGCTTATAAAAAAATGGAACTGGTTGTTTCATCTTTTGCCAGTTGGTTTGATAATTATATTTATTTGCGCCCTATGGGAGAATGGTCTGTATTGCCCCATGCTGGACAGATTTATCAATATAGTGGCGCACGTGCTTTGTTCATGGGTGGTGAGATAAATTTCAATATGGATTTTCTACGCCATTTTAATTATCGTTTAGTCGGTGAGTATGTCTATACTTATAATCGTGACGAACATACGGCTTTAAGTTTTTCACCTCCTGTATCCATGCGTAATATTCTGACATGGAATAAAAAGGATTTTCAGTTGTATGCTGAACTTCAAAGTATAGCTTCGCAGAACCGTATAGCGAGGAATGAAGACCGCACACCCGGAGCTTGTTTGATTCATCTGGGTGGGAGTATTCATATACCTATGGCCAAGGCGGATATTGAAATATCTTTGGGCATTCGTAATTTGTCGGATGTGAAATATTACAATCATTTGAGTTTTTATAGGAAAGTGGAAATCCCTGAACCGGGAAGAAGCTTTCAGATTTCGATTAAAGTACCATTTAAACAATTATTAAAATGAAAACAAAATTTTATTTTCTTGTAATCAGCCTTTTGGCTATATGCTCTGTTTGTCTGCCTGCGTGTGATAATGATGAAAAAGGGGATGTAACAAAGCCCGTGATCGATTTGATAGAACCCGAAGAGGGAGCGGTGTTGAAAATTGGTAATGGGAAAGGGGTACATTTTGAAATGAATCTGTCAGATGATGTGATGTTGAGATCGTATAAAATCAATATTCATAATAATTTTGACCACCACGGACATGATTCCCGGGCAGCCGGAGAGAAAAACACAGCTTTTACTTTTGACAAGGTATATGATGTTTCCGGTTTGAAGAATACAAAAGTACATCATCATGATATTGTTATTCCGGCCGATGCTGCTCCCGGAGATTATCATCTGATGGTATGGTGTACCGATGCGGCGGGCAATCAGACAGAAGTGGCTCGTAATATTGTCTTGAGTGCGGACGGAGGTACTGAAACGGAACATGATCATGATCATGAGTGATTTTTTGTATTAATCGTATTGTGTGTATTAATTGTCTGGTGGCGGTCGATGTGAATCGGCCGTCACTTTATTTTGTTAGATGTCGCCAAAGAATAATTTTCTTTCAGGAGGTAATAATCCGTTTGTAAATAGAATATTTGTTCTATAAATAGTGATAATTGTAGCTCTATTTTCTTTATTTTTAGTATATCTTGTTTGATATAACTGCCTTTAATACCTTTGCAACAGGTAAAAACAGAAATATATAACTCTAAAAAGATAAAGATTATGGCTACAAAAAAATTACATTTCGAAACATTACAACTTCACGTAGGACAGGAACAGCCAGACCCGGCTACGGATGCTCGTGCAGTTCCCATTTATCAGACTACATCTTATGTATTTCATAACTCGGCACATGCAGCCGCACGTTTTGGTTTACAAGATCCGGGTAATATTTATGGGCGTCTGACTAATTCCACACAAGGTGTTTTTGAACAACGTGTGGCTGCATTGGAAGGGGGAGTGGCAGGACTTGCGGTAGCTTCCGGGGCTGCTGCCATTACTTATGCGTTTCAGAACATTACTCGTGCAGGTGATCATGTTGTAGCTGCAAAGACTATTTACGGAGGTACTTATAACCTGCTGGCGCATACGTTGCCGACTTATGGTGTGACTGCTACATTTGTGGACCCTGGTGATCTTTCTAATTTTGAGAAAGCTATTCAGGAGAATACAAAGGCGGTGTTTATCGAGACTTTAGGGAATCCTAATTCGAATATTATAGATATAGAGGCTGTGGCGGAAATAGCACATCGCCATCACATACCTTTGATTATTGATAACACTTTTGGTACTCCTTATCTGATTCGTCCCATCGAGCACGGAGCAGATATTGTGGTACATTCCGCTACAAAATTTATTGGTGGCCATGGAACTTCACTGGGTGGCGTGATTGTTGATTCAGGTAAATTTGACTGGGTGGCATCAGGTAAATTCCCTCAACTGACAGAACCGGATCCTTGCTATCATGGGGTGCGTTTTGTAGAGGCGGCAGGTCCGGCTGCTTATGCTGTCCGTATTCGTGCTATTTTATTGCGTGATACCGGTGCAACTATCAGTCCGTTTAATGCTTTTATTCTGTTGCAGGGATTGGAGACACTTTCATTGCGTGTGGAACGTCATGTAGAGAATGCGTTGAAAGTGGTGGAGCATTTGAAAAATCATCCGAAGATCAAGAAAGTAAATCACCCTTCCTTGCCGGAACATCCTGACCATGCTCTGTATCAGCGTTATTTCCCCAATGGAGCTAGTTCTATTTTCACTATCGAAGTGAAAGGTGGTCAGGAAGAAGCACATCGTTTCATCGATAGTTTGGAAATCTTTTCTTTATTGGCCAATGTCGCCGATGTGAAGTCATTGGTTATCCATCCTGCCAGTACCACTCACTCCCAGTTGAATGCGGAAGAATTGGCGGAACAGGGTATTTATCCGGGGACAGTGCGTTTATCAATAGGTACGGAACATATAGATGATTTGCTGGCCGATTTGGATCAGGCATTAGCTGGAATTTAATAAGATATACTATATATAGAATAAGGAATATTACTACAATATAAAATCAATATATGGATAAGAAGTGTATGCCGGAGGTTTGTGTAAAGATACATTATACAGGCTTCTGGCATTACTTTATTTTTACTGATAAAAAAGGATAGATCATTAATCCAAATAGGATTCTTTTTTGTTATTAAAAAAAGAGTCTTTGCGGAAGTGGGATTTCAAAGGCTTAATTTAAAGAGTTTATGGATACCGTTTCTTTAACTTAAATATAATGGTTATGAATCTAGTCCTTGCTATTATTCCGGTATTGTTATTGATTATCCTGATGGCGTTTTTTAAAATGTCCGGTGACAAAAGTAGTGTGATTTCCCTTGTCGTTACTATGCTGATTGCTTTTTTCGGCTTTCATTTTCCGGTAAACGATTTGCTGTCTTCTTTTCTGTATGGTGCATTGAAAGCTGTTTCTCCTATTCTGATTATTATTTTGATGGCGATATTCAGCTATAATGTTTTATTGAAGACTGAAAAAATGGAGATTATCAAGCAACAGTTTTCTTCTATTTCTACCGATAAAAGTATTCAGGTATTGCTGTTGACATGGGGATTTGGCGGCTTGCTTGAAGCTATGGCAGGATTTGGTACGGCAGTGGCTATACCTGCGGCGATTCTTGTCAGTCTCGGATTCAAACCGGTCTTTTCGGCAACAGTCAGTTTGATTGCCAATAGTGTAGCCACCGCTTTCGGAGCGATCGGAACTCCGGTATTGGTGCTGGCCAAAGAAACGAATCTGGATGTATTGGTGCTAAGCGCCAATGTCGTGTTGCAGCTTTCGGTACTGATGTTTCTCATTCCTTTCGTATTGCTGTTCCTGACCGATTCGAAATTAAAATCCTTACCTAAAAATATTTTCCTGTCTTTGTTGGTCGGTGGTGTCTCATTAGGCAGCCAGTATATTGCCGCCCGCTATATGGGGGCGGAGTCTCCGGCTATTATTGGAAGTATTTTATCTATCATTGTTATTGTAGCCTATGGCAAACTGACTGCTTCTAAAGAGGAAAAAGCAAGGAAAAGCACATTGAAAGGGCTAGAGGTACTGAACGCGTGGAGTATCTATCTTCTTATCTTGTTCTTGATTGTTCTGACTAGTCCGTTGTTTCCCGGTTTACGTACAACACTTGAAAATAATTGGGTGACCCGTATCAGTCTTCCGATTAATGATTCAACTATGAATTATACGGTTTCTTGGCTGACCCATGCGGGAGTTTTACTTTTTGTAGGCACGTTTGTCGGCGGGCTGATACAGGGAGCCAAGATATGGGAGCTGTTTGCTGTACTCTGGAATACGGTAAAGCAGTTAAAGAAAACTTTTATCACGGTAATTTGTCTGGTGAGTTTGTCCACTATCATGGATACGGCAGGTATGATTTCAGTTATAGCCACTGCTTTGGCAGTTGCTACAGGAAGTCTTTATCCGTTGTTTGCCCCTGTTATAGGTTGCCTGGGTACCTTTATTACGGGCAGTGACACTTCTTCAAATATTTTGTTCGGCAAATTACAGGCTAATGTGGCCGGGCATATTCAAGTAAGTCCCGACTGGTTGTCGGCAGCCAATACGGTGGGGGCGACAGGTGGAAAAATAATTTCTCCGCAAAGTATCGCTATTGCCACTTCTGCCGGAAACCAACAGGGAAAAGAAGGAGAAATCCTAAAATCCGCCATTCCATATGCATTGGCGTATGTGTTGATAACCGGAGTGATTGTTTATATTTTCAGCTGATAATTGTTTGTAAATTCAAGAGGGCGTTTTAATATTGCCTGTTATGGATTGAAATACCCTGTAAACGAGGATCAACTGTTGAAAAATCGTAAAAAAAGAGATGGATAGGAGATTTATTGCCAAAAAAGAATTTAATTTGAACCGTTTTATAATTTATAAAAAAAAGAACATGAACGAATTAATTGCTAAAATCAAAGAATTGAACGAAGCTTTTATGTCTGATGCAGCATTGCAGATTGAAAAAGGTAACAAAGCTGCAGGAACACGCGCACGTAAAGCATCATTGGAATTGGAAAAACTGATGAAAGAATTTAGAAAAGCATCTTTGGAAGCTTCTAAATAATCCTTCATTCGTCTTTTAAAGATTTTTATAAGCCATCCTTCGGGGTGGCTTTCTTATTTTCTACCAGGTTTTGCTTTTATTTCGGGGGATAATTGATATTTTTGTATTTTTATTGGTGGGTGGTTAACCTAAAGGAGAAGGGATGTTTATGAAGAATATGTGTCTATTGCCTGTATGGGCGGTTTTATTGATTATAGCAGGGACTTTCTTTTCTTGTGAAAAGAAGAAGGATATGGCTATATACCGTCAGGCGGATTCTTTGAACTTGCTTTCTTATCGTATGCGCTATAAAAATTTGGACACAGCGTGTAAAGCGGCGCATGACGCCTACAAACTGGCGGATGGATTCCCCTCCCTGCGTGCCGGGGCATTGAATAATCAGGGTTTCTGCGCCTTTATCCACATGGACTTTGAAAAAGCCGAAGATCTTTTTCTTCGCGTATATGAGGAATCAAACAATGAATTGGAATGTTTGATAGCAGATATCGGTATGATGAAAATTTGTCAGCGTACCGCCATGAACAAGGAGTTCTATGATTATCGTAACAGTGCGTTACGGCGTATGAAGCGTATCAGTGATGACCGTTCTGCTATAACCGATCCCGGAGAACTGGAGCGGCTTAATTATGCCCGTTCCGAGTTTTCCATTGCTTCTGCCATCTATTACTATTATTTGCAGCAGGAACAGCAGTCTTTGGAGGCGATTAATGAAATAAAAGTAGACGAGGCGCTGGAAAGTGATACTGCCCAATTGCTCTATTATTATTATATGAAAGGGTCTGGCGGTATGTATGAAGCGGATACACCGCAGGATGTGGTATTGGGTGAGTTTAACTATCTGATAGAATGTCTGGGTATCAGCAGGGAATACGGGTATGTCTATTTCGAGGCGAATGCATCTCAGGCAATGGCAGAATTGCTGAAAGAGAGGAAAAATTTCGATTTGATAATGGAAAGGCGTCCCAATGTGATGCGTGCCATCAATAGCGAGGACTTGTCGTGGGAGGAATTGACCATGCGTTTTGCCTGGCAGGCTTTGGATTTGTTCAAAAAATATGGAGATTTGTATCAGATTTCGGGTACATACCGCACTTTGGCGTCGTGCAGCAACGAGCAAGGCAGGTATGAAGACGCGCTGCATTACTTGTCGGAAGCACTGGGGTACGTCAATCGGCATCACGAGAAATATTACCATTGTACGGATACCATGGACAGGCTACGTCCGTATGTTCCCATGGCTACCACTTCCATTGAACTGGAATGGATTAATGACGATGGTATAAAAAGTGTTCCCGAATGGATTGCCCGTTTCCGTGAACAATTGAGTGTAACATATGCAGCGTTAGGAATGAAACCCCAGTCGGATTATAATCGTAATATTTATCTGGATATTTTGGACTACACCCGCCAGGACAAAGAATTGGAGAGCCGTTATAATGCGTTGGAAAAGGAATCGGAGGCCTTGAACGGACTTCTGGTGGTAGTGGTGATTGGTATCGTTGTCCTTATCATTCTATTTTGGATATTGAATAAAAGATGGCGTGTGCGGAATGCTCTTTATATTGATAAGTTGAAACGTACTTTGGAAATATGCCGTAAGATAACGGCTTCCGTACCCATTGATGCGGGGGAGATAGAGGATGTGACAAAAGCGGTAGTTGCCTCGGTGAAAGAGGATATCCTTTCGTTGGTGGGAGCGACGGACTTCCGTATTGTGGCTGAAAATGGAGAGGGGAATGAGGTGCCGGGGCAAGGGATTTGTACAAGTTTTATCTTGAATATTCCGGGCAGGGAACAACCTTTGGGCGAGGTGCACCTGTATTCGGAGCACAAAATGAAGAAAGATGATAAAGCACTGATGAGGGTCATTACACCTTACATTTCGTGGACACTGGAGAATGGACTGGCTTTTATTTCGTTGGGCGATGAACGGAAACGGCTGGAAAAGGAGCAATATGTCCATGAACAGCATTTGGCGGAGAATAAACGGCAGAATCTGGTGAAGAAAGCCTGTCTGTTTATTGTCACAGGCATTATGCCTTATATAGACCGAATCATGAATGAAGTGCATAAACTAACCGCACACAACTACATTCAGAACGAAGAAATAAAAGAAAGCAAATACCGTTATATCGACGAACTGATTACCCGTATCAATGAGTATAATGATATTCTGGCCTTATGGATTAAGATGCGGCAGGGGACACTGAGTTTGAATATAGAGAATTTTGAGTTGAATTCCCTTTTTGATGTACTGGTAAAAGGGCGTAAGACTTTCGAGATGAAACAACAGACTCTGACCATAGAGCCGACTGCCGCCATTGTGAAAGCGGATAAGGCTCTGACGCTTTTCATGATAAATACATTGACGGAAAACGCCCGTAAATATACGCAGCCGGGAGGAAATGTTTCTGTTTATGCGCAGGAAACGGAATCTTACGTGGAGATTTCGGTGAAAGATGACGGTCCGGGACTTTCACAGGAAGATGTGGAGCGTATTCTGAGTGAGAAAGTTTATGATTCGGGTAAAATCGGATTGCAGACCAGCGAAAATGTCAGCGAATTGCAGAAGAATAAAGGTCACGGTTTCGGTTTGATGAATTGCAAAGGCATTATTGATAAATATAAGAAGACCAATGAGATATTCCGGGTCTGCCTGTTCCGGATAGAAAGTGAATTGGGGAAAGGCAGCCGTTTCTATTTCCGTTTGCCCAAAGGAGTGCGTAAAACGTTGATGTTGGTGTTGGTCGCTTTTCTTCCTGTCCTGGCAGGATGTAATGAGGGGAGGGAGAAAGATGGGAAAGCGGAACAGCTCACTGTCAATGATTCCATTCAGCGATATGATAAATTATTGGCTGTTGCGAATGAATATGCATACGATGTTTACAATTGTAACATTGATGGATTATATCAACAGGCATTGTGTTATGCGGACAGTGCTCTATATTGTTTGAATAAGCATTATATTATGTATTCGGGCAGCAAAGGGCCTTTGTTGGAATTGGAAGGAGAGGGGGTAGCAGCGGATTTAGATTGGTTCAACCGGCATTTTGATACCGATTACTATGCCTTGCTGGATGTTCGCAACGAGGCAGCAGTCGCCTTTTTGGCTTTAGGTAATCTGGAGGCTTATCGTTATAACAATAATGCTTATACGGCGCTGTACAAACAGATCAGTGAGGACACCTCATTGGAGCAATATTGCCGCCAGATGCAGCTTTCTGCCAATAATAAGACGGTGGCTATCATTCTTTGTGTGGTTATTTTGTTGGTATTGCTGGTGGGATATTATATTCTGTATTTCCGCCACCGTTTGATTTATCGTTATAACTTGGAACAGGTGTTGGAAATCAACAAGCAGGTGTTTTCGGCCTCTTTGCTTGACGGAAGAGCCGACCGGGATATTGCTGCAAGTCTGGTCAATGATATGTTTGAGACGGTGAATGAGTTGCTGCCCGTTGATGTGTTGGGCGTAGCGGTTTATAGTGAAGACAACCACAGCTTGAATTATGCTTTTTCACCGGTGGAGGATGAGAATGAAGAAATGCGTGAGATGATGGCTCGTAGTTTTGACGCGAAGACACCTTATTGGCGTGAGAAAGATAGGGTAAAATGTTTGCCCTTGTGGGTGGAAGCAGGTAACGAGAATCGTTGCACGGGTGTGCTGGCATTGAAAATCGCTTTGCCTGTGGAGCGTGAGGACGACCGCTTGATGCTGGAGCTTGTGGCCGGATATGTAGCCATCATTGTATATAATGCAGTGGTACTGATGGCGCAGAAATATCGGGATATAGAAAGTGCGCAGGATGATGCGCGCCGAGCCATACGGGAGGAAAACCAGTTGCATGTGCAAAATCTGGTATTGGACAATTGCTTGTCAACCATTAAGCATGAGACAATCTATTATCCTAACCGGATAAAACAGATTATCGACAGGTTGAACACCCGTCAGGCTGGAGAAAACGAAGCTGTGCAAGTAGAAACGATTGGTGAGTTGATCAGTTATTATAAGGATATATTTACTTTGCTGAGTTCATGCGCCGCACGTCAGTTGGAAGAAATTACTTTCCGCAGAGGTGTTGTGAAAGCCGGCGAACTGGCCGATTATGCGGTACGGTATATAAAACGTGCTGGAAAACGTATGCCGCATCGGGTAGAACTGAGGACGGAGGTGGAACATGTTTCCGTATTGGGAGATGTCATTCAGCTGAAGTTTATGTTGGAGAATTTAATAGATGAAGCGCTATCATACGAGGTGGATGGTGTTTTGGAATTGTGTATTTATAAGGATAAGGATTTTGTGCGGTTTGATTTCCGCGATACGCGTCGCGAAAAGTCGCAGGAGGAGTTGAACTTGTTGTTCTACCCGCATCTGTCTCGTATGAAGCAGGGGCAGGAAGGAGTTCTGACCGGTACGGAATATCTTATTTGTAAGCAGGTGATTCGTGACCATGATGAATTTGCCGGAAGACGCGGTTGCCGTATCAATGCGCAGCCTGCCGCTGAAGGAGGGTTCACCGTATGGTTCACCCTGCCTGCCCGTTGAATGTAGAATGTAAAAAAACAATGCATATTATGGAGAATAATAGATTTAAAGTCATCATTGTAGAGGATGTCAAACTGGAATTAAAAGGAACGGAAGAGATATTCAGACACGAAATTCCGAATGCGGAAGTCATCGGAACGGCTATGACTGAGAATGAGTTTTGGGAATTGCTGAAAGTGCAGTTGCCCGATATGGTTTTATTGGACTTGGGCTTGGGGGGATCGACTACCATCGGTGTGGAAATCTGTTCTTCTTTACGGAAGAACTATCCGGATATGAAGGTGCTGATTTTTACTGGTGAGGTATTGAACGAAAAGTTATGGGTGGATGCGCTGAATGCGGGTGCGGATGGTATAATCCTGAAGACGGGAGAGTTGCTGACTGCCACAGATGTACAGGCGGTGATGGATGGCAAGAAACTGGTTTTCAATTATCCCATTCTGGAGAAAATAGTGGCACGTTTCAAGCAGTCGGTGGCTCAGGAGCAGCGCAGGCAGGAAGCTGTCATTAATTATGATATTGATGAATATGATGAGCGTTTGCTTCGCCATCTGGCCTTGGGGTATACCAAAGAAATGATTACTAATCTGAAAGGGATGCCTTTCGGGGTCAAATCCATAGAGAAGCGTCAGAATGAATTGATAAACCGTTTGTTCACATTGGATGAAAGAAGTGGTGTCAATGCCTGTCGATTGGTGACCCGTGCTTTCGAGTTGCGGATTCTTGACATTGATAATTTGGAACCGGATGAAGAGTAAATATTATTTTCCTCATACCGCTACTGTGTTTTTTCTGCTGACGGTAGCTGTAGCCTTGTTCTCATGGATAGGAAGTATTTATGGGCTGGGGAAGGTGCAAAGCCTGCTCAGTCCCGAAGGAATCCGGTGGGAATTGAGGCATGCTATGGGGAATTTTGTCCAGACACCGGCATTGGGCATAGTAATGATGCTTTTTTTAGGGTTCGGCATTACGGTTCATTCCGGGGTATGGGGTACGTTGGGGAGGATAGTGAAAAGAGGAAAGCCCATTTCCCGTAAGGAAAAACGTGCGTTGATATTGGCAGGTTGTATACTGCTTGTTTATATCATAATGATTATTTGCACCACTTTTGCTCCATGGACTATGTTGCGTAGCGTGACGGGATCTCTCACGAACTCTCCGTTTCAAAAAGGGATTTATTATCTCATTTCGTTTGGTGTGGGATTGTCGGGTATGGCTTTCGGTTATGCATCGGGACGTTTTCGGGATGATAAGGATATAATAAAAGGTATGTCCTGTCTCTTTTCTCGTTTTGCCGATTACTTTGTGGCGCTTTTTTTTATAGTTCAGTTCTTTTCTTCATTGATGTATACGAATTTGGTGGAATGGGTTGGAATAGATTCATATATAGTGTCTTACGCTTTCCATATTTGTTGCTATTTACCTTTTGCTTGGATGTTGAATAGAAAAAAAATAGATTGTTAATGCAAAAAAGTTGCGGATTCTTTTGGTAATTTCAATAAAAACCGTACCTTTGCACTCGCAATTAAGGATGGTTCCGTAGCTCAGCTGGATAGAGCAACGCCCTTCTAAGGCGTG
>ENA-OPST01000236-OPST01000236.1-human-gut-metagenome-genome-assembly--contig:-NODE-236-length-19167-cov-3.372436_pt1 | contig 19167 bp, 15 predicted proteins | sample MGYA00241812_ERZ501915 | MGnify/ENA primary metagenome ERZ501915 (study PRJEB25962, sample SAMEA2042453) | human gut metagenome | biome: human gut; feature: human-associated habitat; material: faeces...
GAGTTTTATACGAAGCATGATATCCATATACATATCCCGGAGGGCGCAGTGCCAAAGGACGGACCATCTGCAGGTATCACTATGGCGATAGCCATGCTCTCGGCTATTACAGACAGAGCTGTCAGGGCAGATGTAGCCATGACAGGTGAGATAACACTGCGCGGCAGGGTGCTTCCGATAGGAGGACTCAAGGAAAAGCTGCTTGCAGCCAAAGTAATCGGAATAAAAACAGTATGTATTCCAAAGGATAATGAAAAGGACCTGGAGGAGATTTCAAAAGAAATAACAGACGGCATGGAAATCGTGCCGGTGGAGAGATTTTCACAGGTGGAGAAGATAGCATTTGTAAAATAAGAATGAGGAAGAGATTATGGTAATTAAAAGTGTTAATTTAGAGACAGTTTGCGGAATTACAAGCACAATCCCTGACAATGAGTATAATGAGGTGGCATTCGCCGGCAAGTCAAATGTAGGCAAGTCGTCACTGATCAACGCACTCATGAACAGAAAGTCACTTGCCAGGATCTCTTCACAGCCCGGCAAGACACAGACCATCAATTTTTATAACGTCAATGACGCCATGTATCTGGTCGATCTGCCGGGCTATGGCTATGCCAATGCCAATATCGAGATAAAAGCTAAATGGGGACAGATGATAGAAAACTATCTTCACACCTCAAAAAAGCTTCAGGCAGTGTTTCTTTTAATAGATATAAGGCATGAGCCATCGGACAATGATATCATGATGTATGACTGGATGGTAAACCAGGGCTTTGCACCGATCATCATTGCAACCAAATCTGATAAATTGAAAAAAAGCCAGATTGCCGCACACATAAAGACTATCAAGGATGTGCTTCATGTGAAGCAGGGCACGGTAGTTATACCGTTTTCGTCCATGTCAAAGGAAGGCAGGGACGAAATCTGGAATCTCATAGATTCACTCGTGTTTGACGAGGAGACACTTCTTGCCATGAAGCAGGAGGAAGAAGCAAAGCGCGAGGCAAAATCAGCAGCAAAAAGAGCCGCTGCATCAAAACCGCACAAAAAGGAGCGCTGGAAGAAGACCGGAAAGCCGGTTGCCAAAAAGACTAAAGAACGCAGAGATAAGGCCAAGAGCAAAAAAAGCGTTAATAATCATAAAAAGAAATAAAGTCGAAATAGAGTCATAGAAATAAAGCTATAGAAAGAAAGGCGAATATTTAATATATGAAGAATAAATGCAAATTTGTAGGCATTATGTTTTTGTGTATATTGATAGTGTGCACGCTTGCGGTAATGGCATATGAGCACACAGCAGGTATGAAAGGCGCTGCCGGTGGAGCATCAAATGCTTCGGGCAATACAAAAAATACTGACGAATCTGACGATATACTTACAGTCGTGACATCCTTCTATCCTATGTACATTGCCACTTTAAATATAGTGGATGGTGTGGAAGGCGTGAGACTTGAAAACTTAAGCGAGCCACAGACAGGTTGTCTGCACGATTTTCAGCTCACACCGGAGGATATGAAGCTTTTATCCACAGCCGATGTTTTTGTAATAAACGGAGGCGGTATAGAGTCGTTTATGTCTGATGTGGCAAAAGCGTATCCGAAGCTTGATGTGGTTGAGGCCTGTGAGGATGTGGCACTTCTTTCTGAGGATGATGCAGACAGTGACCACGACCATGATCACGATGCAGATGCAGAATCGGACAGTGACCACGACCATGACCACGAAGCAGACGCAGAATCAGATAGCGCGCACGATCATGACCATGGTGATGAGAATGCCCATGCATGGATGAGCGTGCCGCGTTACCGCACCATGGTTCAGACAATCGCATCCCGGCTTGCCGAAAAGGATGCAAAGCATGCTGATGAATATTATGCAAATGCAAAAGCATATGATGCAAAGCTTGCAGTGCTTGAAGAAAAGATAAATAGCCTAAAGAGTCTCACGAATGGACAGAATATCATCATATTCCATGAAGCCTATGCGTATGTAGCTGATGATTTTTCCATGAATGCATGCTATCTGTTAGACCTTGACGAGGAGCGTTCAGTCAGCGCAGGTGAGATAAAACAGGTGATAGGTGCCATAAAGGATGATGGAGTGTCGGTAATACTAGCTGAGGAGCTCTACGGAAAGAGCATGGGAGATACCGTATCGCGTGAGACAGATGTGCATGTGATTTATATCGATCCTCTCAACAGGGGAGAGTACGACAAGGACAGCTATCTTTATGGTATGGAGCACAATATAGAGCTTATCAAAGAGGCATTTACTAAATAAAATTGGAGAAAATATGCGGAAAATAATACAGCCATGTGGCTTTCATTGCATAAAAATAAATAACCTTGGAGTGAGCTTTGGAGAGCAGACAGTGCTTGAGGATGTAAATATGCACATACACTGTGGCTCCTTCAATGTCATAATAGGCCAAAACGGTGCCGGAAAATCTACACTCATAAAGGCGATACTCGGCGAGATACCTCACACCGGTACGATTGAGTTCAAGGATACTAAGGACGGACATATGGCTAAGCTTAAAATCGGCTATGTGCCGCAGTCTGTCAATATCGAGAAAAATACACCGGTCAGCGTGTATGACCTCATAGCAAGTTATCAGTACAATTATCCTGTTTTTCTGCCAAAGAGCAAAAAGATAGAGGCAAAGATAAGGGAGACACTCGAGGTATTTGAGGCTGAGGAGCTCATCGACAAGCAGGTGTGCAACCTCTCGGGAGGACAGCTGCAGAGAGTGCTTCTTTCCATGGCAATCATGGACGAGCCGAACCTGCTGCTGTTGGATGAGCCGGTGTCCGGAATAGACCAAAACGGCATGGAGCTTTTCTATAAGACCATGGATTATTTAAAGACTCACTATGACCTTGCAATCATACTGATATCGCACGATTTGGACTATGTGGCAAAGTACGCAGACCATGTTGTGCTGCTTGATAAGACCGTTGCAAAGCAGGGGACTGTGAAGGAAGTCTTCGAGAGCAAAGAATTTGAGAGAATTTTTTACACAGGAGAGGAATCCTGGGTGAGAGAGGAGGAGCACAAATGAATATAACCTCCTGGCTTCAATATGATTTCATGATAAATGCCCTTATCGCTGTGCTCATCATCACACCGCTTTTTGGCATAATGGGAACCATGATTGTAAACAAAAAGATGGCATACTTTTCAGATGCACTCGGACATTCAGCACTTACCGGAATCGCTGTCGGAGTGGTATGCGGCATGGCAGACACCTCGCTTGCCATGGTGATATTTGCGATAGTGTTTGCACTTCTTTTAAATAAGATAGGCAGTCTGAACACTGCATCGACAGATACCATTATATCGGTATTTTCATCGTGCTCTGTGGCGATAGGTCTTGCGATACTGTCAAAGGGCGGCAATTTCAGCAAATACTCAAGTATACTGGTGGGCGATGTGCTAAGCATCACAAAGACTGAGATAGTTTATTTAATTGTGATTTTTGTGGTCACGATAGTGTTCTGGGTGTTTTGCTTCAATAAGCTCAACGCCATCTGTATACACAGAAGCGTGGCAAAAAGCAAGGGTATCCATGTGCGTCTTCTGGATAATCTGTTTGCGGTGCTTGTAGCACTCATAGTTATGCTATCAATCAAGTGGATAGGTATACTTATAATAAATGCTCTGCTTATATTACCGGCGGCTTCATCAAGGAATATTTCGGAAAATATGCGTGAGTATCATTTCTTTTCAGTGCTATTTTCAGTTTTTTCAGGAATAGTCGGTCTTGCTGTGTCATACTACACCAATGTGGCAACAGGTCCGATGATAGTGATTATTGCATCGGTAATATATTTTTCGACATTTATATTTGGCAGAAAATTGAAAAAATAACGGCAAGGGCTATAAGAAACAGAATATGATATATTAGAGGGACTGCGCGCAACGTGCAGTCCCTTTTCAGGTTAATTTGACTGATGAGATGTAAAAATTAACAATTAAATGAGAATATTTAAATTTGCTCTTTTTGGCAGGGTGTGTTATAATCCTTGTATACAAAAAACAGAGGTAATACAATATGGGTAGTAATAACGATATTTCATTAAAAGCATTAGCCAAGATTAACCTGGGGCTGGATGTGGTGAGGCGCAGAGAGGACGGATATCATGAGGTCCGCATGATTATGCAGACCATTCAGCTGTATGACAGGCTCGATATCAAAAGGACACAGGAGCCCGGCATACAGATACAGACCAATCTGTCTTTTCTCCCTGTAAACGAGAACAATCTCATATACAAGGCTGCAAAGCTTCTGATGGATGAGTTTTCTATAACTGACGGTGTATCAGTGAAGCTGGACAAGCGTATTCCTGTTGCAGCAGGTATGGCGGGGGGCAGTACTGATGCGGCAGCCATGCTTATAGGTGTAAACAGGCTTTTTTCACTGGGACTGACAAAGAGACAGCTTATGGAAAGAGGTGTGCAGATAGGTGCGGATGTACCATACTGTATTATGAGAGGTACGGCGCTGGCCGAGGGCATAGGAGAGGCGCTTAGTCCTCTTCCTCCAATGGTAAAGTGTCCGGTGCTTATTGCAAAGCCGTCCATCTCGGTATCCACAAAGTTTGTGTACCAGAATCTGAAGCTTGATGATACGACTATTCATCCGGATATAGACCGCCTGATAGATGATATAAAGGCTAAGAATCTGCATGATATCGCAGCGCATATGGGAAATGTCTTAGAGACTGTGACCATACCAAATTATCCGGTGATAGATGAGATAAAGAAGCATATGCTTTCAAATGGCGCGGTAGGAGCCATGATGAGCGGTAGTGGTCCGACGGTTTTTGGTCTGTTTGACGATGAAGATACTGCAAAGAAAGCGTACAAAGCCATGAGAAGCTCACATCTTGCCAGACAGGTGTATCTGACATCTGTATACAATAATCGCAAATAACGTGATATCCGGATAGCACAGCGGGTGCTTTATAGTTACTTTTTTCTTATATGTGAGAATGATAATACAAGAGATAGGAGAAGTTTGATGACTGATAATTTAACTTTAAATATGGATGCATATCTGCCACTGCGTGATGTGGTGTTTAATACACTTCGTGAGGCAATTTTAAAGGGCGAGCTCAAGCCGGGAGAGAGACTTATGGAGCTGCAGCTTGCGTCAAAGCTTGGAGTCAGCCGTACACCTATACGTGAAGCAATCAGAATGCTTGAGCAGGAGGGGCTTGCAGTCACAATGCCGAGAAAGGGCGCAGAGGTTGCCAAGATGACTCTCAAGGATATGGAGGATGTGCTTGAGGTGAGAGAGGCTCTCGATGAGCTTGCAGCCAAAATAGCCTGTAAGAAAATCAGTGATGAGCAGCTTGCGAATCTAAAAACCATAAAGGACGAGTTCAAGAGGAGCATGGACTCAGGAGATGTGAAAAAGATAGCTGAAGAGGATGTGAAGTTTCACGATGCTATCTATGAGGCGACCAACAATGCGAAGCTTGTATCTATGATGAACAATATCCGCGAGCAGATGTACCGCTACAGAGTGGAGTATTTAAAGGATCCGAAGAATTATCCGATGCTTGTGAAGGAGCATGATGCCATCTACAGGGCGCTTGAGGCAAGAAATATGGAGCTTGTGACTACAGAAATGCATACGCATGTGGCTAACCAGGCGGTTGCTGTGAAGGCTGTGATACAAAAGCAGGATGAAGAGAAGAAATAAAACAGAAATAAAACAAGATTATAGCAGACAAAGATAATAAAATACAAAATAATATAACAAAACCAGGGGCTGCCGGTTGCACTGACGTGTGAACGGCGGCCTTTTTTAGTGGCTTAGATAATAGCAAAAAATAAGTAATCAAGGATATTTGCGAGCTTGTATGGTCATACTATATCAGGGATTTAAAACGTGACAGGATATAGGAGAGTTAAAGATGACCACAAACATAGATGAGAACATAAAAAGCTTCAGGCAGATATATTCTGACTGTTCAGATATCAAGATGCAGGAGATGTATCTGGGGCGTGACGCCTCCATAAAGTGTTTTGTTGCATATATTGAGGTGACATGTGAAGGCTCCGGTATCAATAACAGTGCATTTGGACGATTTACCTCATACCTTGAGGGAATAGACAGACAGCAGGTAAAGGAAGTACTTGACAAAAATCAGGCAGCTCTATCTGAATTTGCACATTTGCACACGGTTAATGAGGCGGCCCAGATGATGCTGACAGGAGACGTGATTTTTTTTGTGGATGGTTATCCGGATGCCTTCAAGCTTCCCGACAAGGGATATCCTGCCCTGTCAATTCAGGAGATTGATTCGGAAAAGGTCATAAGAGGCTCAAATGAGGGCTTTGCTGATTCCATAAAGATAAATACAGCACTTATCAGGCGCAGGTTAAGGAGCACACGCTTAAAGTGTAAAGAGGTGAAAAAGGGACTTCGAGGACACAGCAATGTGGACATACTATATGTGAGAGACCTCGTAAAACCAGGGCTTGTAGAGGATGTGGAAAGAAATCTGGACAGCTATGTGATAGACCATGTGGGTGACTCGGGAGTTCTTGAACAATTTGCTGAGGCAAAATGGTATTCACCGTTTCCACAGCTTCAGACCACAAAGCGGCCGGATGTGGCGGTAAATGCGCTTCTAGAAGGGAGGGTGGTGGTGCTGTGCGATAATTCACCGATAGCGATAATACTGCCAACCACCATGAACAATTTTTTAAAAACCGCAGATGATTACTATAACAGAACGATAGCGGCAAGTTTTGCCAGGCTGATAAGGTACGTGGCAGCCTTCATGTCATTTACATTGCCGGGGCTTTATCTGGCGGTCACAAATTTTCATACACAGATACTGCCGACACCACTCATACTGGCGTTTTATGAAGCCAGACTCGGCTGCCCGTTTCCGCAGCTCATAGAGGTACTAATGATGGAGCTGTCCTTTGAGCTGCTTCGTGAAGCCGGCATAAGACTTCCCGGAGCCATGGGAAATACGATAGGCATAGTCGGAGGCCTCATAATCGGACAGGCAGCAGTGGATGCAAATTTAGTAAGCCCTATAGTGGTCATTCTTGTTGCATTCACCGCACTTTGTTCGTTTGCCATACCGAGTGAGGAGTTTGCATTTTCATTTAGGATACTCAAATTCGCTGTAATAATGATGTCGGCATGGCTTGGATATTTTGGATTTTTAATAAGTCTGATGGTGATACTTTTGCATCTCGCAAAGCTCAAAAGCTGTGGTTACCCATACATGATGCCATTTGTGGGCAGCGAGCTGACAGGCGGCGAGGATGAAAAGGACAGTATCATACGATTTCCGCTTCGCAGACTATGGAGGCGGCCTGTATTTGCAAGAGAAAAGGAGTGCAGAAAGCTGAAAGGAAATAAGGATGACTAAAAATATGAGCACAAGCTACACATTTGCACAAAACGAAAGCATATCGCCCCGCCAGCTATACAGGCTATACGTCTTTAATCTGCTTGGAGTCGGCACACTGGTGCTTCCAAACAATCTGGCAAAGCTTGGAGAGTATGCTTTTATCTCAATCGCACTCGGAGTTTTCATGGCATGGCTATTCATGTGGATAGTAAGCGAGGTGCGTGAACGCAGGAAAACAATATATGACAGAAGCATTGATAAAACAAAATATGCGAAAATATTAATTTATGATTTAATTATTGCGATATACGAGCTGTCACAGGCCGCATTTCTTGCATGGATATTTGTAAAGCTGATACGTGACAGCCTTATACCGGATGAGTCATTTACAGTTGTACTCCTTGTGATAATGGCGGTATGTGCTTATGCGCTAAGTGGCGGAGTGGAGTGCCGGGCAAGGGTATACGAGGTAGTATTTTTCTTTGTGCTGATACCGCTTGCTGCTATGCTTTTGTTTGCGCTATCGGATGTGAGATTAGACTATCTGATGATTAAGGACAGAGTCGGTGTGGACTTTGGTATAGCGGATATATTTGCGGGCGCATACTATGTGTTTGCAGCATCCATTTCCGTGTTCAATATACTGTTTGTAAGGGCACGCACTGCCTCACAGATACGAGGGAGTGTGAGTAAAGCAATATTCACATATGCAGGCATTCTTTTTTTACTGTATGCAGTATTGCTTGGAAACTTCGGAAAATATTCACTGTCGGAAATAGAGTTTCCGGCTGTCGTACTGATGAGTGATGTGCAGATAAAAGGCAGCTTCTTCAAGAGGGCAGATGCACTGATGCTGTCGGTGTGGTTTTTCACGCTGTTTTCAGTACTCAATATGAGCCTTTATTATGCGGTTTTAAGATGTGAGAATTTTGCTGAAAATACGGGAAAAATTATATTTACATTTAATAAAAACCGGCATTCCTGCAGCAATAAGCAATCTGGCTCTGACAGACAGAAAAGCCATGACAAGGAAAAGAGCACTATGAGAAGCAGGTGCATCATTTTTGTCATAGCAGTCACAGTGACCTTAGCATATATTCTTGAAAGTGGAGATGAAATCGTGAAAAAATATCTTGGATTTTTATTGTGCATAGCGATACCGGTCATAGTAGTGCTGACGATAGGTCTCATGCTCACCGGCTGCAGTGCAGTGGAACTTGAGGAGCGCTGTTTTCCGACACTTGCGGCGGTCGATATTGTAGATGTAGTTAGCCACAGAGATGTTTCGGCAAATGAAAATAGCGGATATATAGAGTTCTACTATAACATGGACAAATCATACGAACCGGAATATGCAGATGATATCAAAACAGCAGTGGACAGCTTCGAGGATCGGCTGTCACAAAAAGCCGATACCAATCATTTGAAGGTGATTTTAATAGGAAAAACACTTAGAAAAGATAAAGCTGCTTATTCAGATTTCATGGAATATTGCAAGACATCAAAAAAATTTCCGAGAAACACATATGTGTGCATAGCAGATGATATAAATGATATCTTTGATAACATGGGTGATTATTATGAGCAGAAAATAAATAAGGAGAATCATGAGGATGGAGAACCGATAATTACACTTGGCACCTTGCTGGATGACTATACGAATGAAATTCATGAAACCCGGTAAAATTTTCAAAAAGGATGAATAAGCTCGTCAAATAAGGCAATACTTGTTTACATGAGAAAGAAAATAATAATAACAACCATAGCAATAATATCCCTTACGGCAGCGATAGCTGCAAAAAATCATACCCCTGCCGCAAACACCAATAGTATAGCGTGTACAGCCGACATGCAAAAATCCATCGCCGGCAAAATCCTGCGTTTCCACGTGCTGGCAAACAGCGACAGCGAAGCAGACCAGAATGTGAAAAAGCAGGTGCGCGATGCAGTAGGGGCTTACATAGAGCCATATCTGCTGGAGTGCGAAAATATCGAAGAAACCAGAGCCACCGTAAATGACCATATGGACGAAATAATAGCGGTATCAAAGGAGACGCTTGCAGCAAACGGTTTTACATATGGCGCATCGGCAGAGATTACACACACCGATTTCCCGGAAAAGACGTATGGAGACTATACATTTCCTGAGGGAAATTACGAGGCGCTTGAAATAACACTGGGCGATGGAGCCGGTCATAACTGGTGGTGCGTGCTGTATCCAAACATGTGCTTTAGGGGCAGTGTGTACGAGGTGGTGGAGGACGAAGCAAAGGAAAATCTTAAGGAGGTACTCACTCCGGACGAGTATGAGAGCATATTTGACAGTGGAAAATATGAAATAAAACTAAAAATCCTTGATATTTTCAGATAAAACAGTTAGTATATTCATGCTGAAAAAATATATTAAAAGAAAATATGTGATGAGAAATTATTTAAGCGTGAATTAATTTAGATATGCTAGAGGATAAGGAGAAAAAAATGACAAAGGATGTAGTAGTATCATTAAAGGGCTTACAGCTCGCACCGGACCAGCAGTCGGATGCGGTAGAGGTGATTGCCCCGGGAGAGTATTATATAAGAAATAACAAGCACTATGTGCTTTTTGAGGAGATAATGGAGGGTGAGACCCAGACACTCAAAAATATGCTTAAATTCAATGAAAATTATCTTGAGTTCACCCGCAAGGGACCTATGAGTGTACATATGATATTTGAGAAGGGAAAGAAAAACCTGACATATTATTATACACCGTTTGGAAGTATCCAGATAGGTATTGATGCCACAAGCATAGAGGTAAAGGAGACTGAGGACGAGATAAGGGCAGAGGTAAAGTATGCACTTGATGTCAACTATGAATTTGTAGGCGACTGTCACATCAATATAGCTGTGAAGAAAAAAGGAGCAGCAGTCAAAATTGCATAAAAGTCTGCCAAGCCTATGGGGTAAAAAAATATATAAAGTATATATGGATAAAGCATATAAAAAACAGAGCATGTGAGGATGAAAACCATCCCGCATGCTCTGTTTATGTACATGAAAATTAAATCATGATATTATTTCTGCTTGGCCTTTTTGGCAGCCGCTTTAGCCGCTTTTCTTTCAGCCTTTGCAGCCTCCTCAGCCTTGAGCTGTTCGTTGGCCTTGCTGTAGTTTTCTGCCATTCTTGCACGGAAGCCTTTTTTCTTCTTAGGCTTTTCAAGAGGTCCTCTGATACCGCGGACAGCTGTGATGTAGATACCGCTGACAGAAGCCTTAACCTCTTTCTTTAAAGGAATCTCATCAAAGATCTGCTCGTCTGCGATAAGAGACATGACTCTTGGTCCGACCTTGGCCTTGACTACAGGCAGCTTTGAGCGGCGCATAAGCTTTGGTGTCTGCTCAATAATCTGCTGTGGGAGACCGGCATCCTTTAGCTTCATACGCTTTTTGTCAATGATTAGCATATTGACAGTCTGTGATGCTGCAGCTATCTGCTCGTCCTGCTCTTCCTTTCTTTTTTGTGCTTTTTTACCGAGGATTGTTAATACTATAAATGCTACCACAAGCACTACTGCGATAACAATAAGTACGATTAATGCTGGATTCAAAACGTATCCCTCCTAAAAATTTGCTTATTTAAATTAATTCTATCAAATATGCTAAAAAAAATCAATCTTTATTGCAAGAATAGGTAAAACCGTAGTATAATAGAACTATATTTTGGAAAAGTCTTTAGAAGACGCAAAGGGGTATTTATTAATGAAGAAAATTGCTCTTCTAGCTGATGGCTGGAGAAGATATGTAACATATTCGTGGGTTGAGGGCATCATGGAAGGCTCTAAAGAGCTGGGACTGGATGTGTGCCTGTTTTTTTACAACACCAACGGAACCTGGAGTCAGGATCCAAAGTTTAACAAAGGCGAGTATGCGCTGAACGATTTGCCTGATTTAAACAGTTTCGACGGAGTGGTATTTGACTGCACCAATACGATCAACCAGGATGAGATACATTATATGGTCAGAAAGCTTCAGTCGGTAAATGTGCCGGTAGTGAGTATCGGGTATAAGGTTGATGGGTTTTACTATGTAGGCAACGACAATAAGAGGCTGTTTCGCAAGGTGATGGATCATATGTACTATGAGCATGGCTGCAAAAGCTTTGTGTTTGCAGGTGGTTCGCCGTATCATTATGAGAACAGAATGCGTTTTGAGGCTTTCAAGAAGGCTTTAAGTGATTATGGCATACCACTTACAGCTGATATGTACATGTTTGGTGATTTTGATTATCAGACAGGTGTCAGGTATATGAGTGATTGGCACGAGAGCAAAAAACCGTTACCGGATGTGTTTTTATGTGCAAATGACAATATAGCAGCAGGACTGTGTGCGACAGCAGAGGTTCTCGGATACAAGGTACCACAGGATTTTAAGGTCACAGGATTTGACAATCTGGATAAGGCTGCGTACTTTAACCCACAGATTACAACAGTGGAGCACAACAGGGGCAATATAGGCAGAAATGCTCTTGAGATATTTAAGGCGCTTTGGAATGGCACGGGCGATGCTTCTGATAAATACCTTGATTCTGAGTTTATACCGGCTGAGAGCTGCGGATGCCCTAATACCGGCAGAGTGGATTATCGTAATTACATAAAGAATATTATCAAAGGCTCCGTTGCAAAAGAGCAGGAGGAGGATGCAGTAATGATCCTCCAGAAAGAGCTCGAGGAGTGCAATGAATACTATGATTTGTTTGAGAGATACTCTGACTATATACAGAGCATGAAGTGTGACGGAGTGTATGTGGTCGGTGTTTCTGATCTGGCAGCTGCAAGGAACAATGCACACTTTAGGAAGCATGGCTATGATATTGACGACGAGGTTGTACTCTATGCGGATGACAAGGACAATGGAAAGCTTGAGTTTAAGAGTGTAAATGACCTTATGCAGTACATGCAGAGTGTAGATAAAAATACCTGTTATATGTATTACTCGCTACATTTCAGGGACGAGATAGTGGGCTATGTAATACTCAGGAATCCCGAGTTTTTGTACGACCATCCTGAGCAGTTTGATATACAGTCTGCCCTTCTTAAGAAGCTTGAGAATCTTTTTAAGCAAAAGGTACTTGAGAATACAAATAATGAGCTTAAGAATCTCTACAACCATGATGCGCTCACAGGCCTATACAATCGTGTGGCATGCAATGAGATGGTCATTCCTATGTTTGCTGAGCTTGAAGACCAAAATGTCGGCTGCACCATAGTATTTCTCGATGTGGATGATTTTAAGGACATAAATGATACATACGGACACAAGTACGGTGACGAGCTTTTAAAGACTGTGGCGAGGGTGCTTGATGAGCAAAAGCCTGAAGGAAGTATGGTATATAGATTCGGTGGAGATGAATTTATCGTGTTTATCCCCGGGGACAGGCATGACACTGCTGAGAAGTATATAAAGCGCGTGTATGATATCATGGAGCAGCACAGCCTGTTTATCAGTCACGGCATCATATATACGAAGCCGGGCAGTGGTAAGAGCTTTGACGATTATCTCGTAAGTGCTGACACAAAGATGTATCAGCTTAAGCAGCAGCACAAGCAGAAAAAGGATAGCAATTTCTTAAAGGGAGTGGATATTTCATCCGTTCCTATGATGGTTGACAATAATATACAAATAATGGATAGGGAAGGTCATGTGTGCAGGGTATTTGATTTTTTAAAGCTGAATAATGTAAATTCAGTCCGTCTGCGCATATGGAATGAGCCTGATAAGGTGCCGGAGTCTAAGGGGTATTGCAGTCTTACATATGTTCTCGAGATGGCTCATGTCATTAAAAAATACAAAATGCATTTTCTGCTGGATTTTCATTATTCGGATTACTGGGCAGATCCTAGACAGCAGAATAAGCCTGATGCGTGGAAGAATTTGAGCTTTGATGAGCTGAAGGAGGCAGTGCACAAGTACACATATGATGTGCTATACAGATTAAAGATCATGGATTGTGCGCCGGATATGGTTCAGATTGGCAATGAAATAAGGAGTGGTATGCTGTTTCCGGATGGTGCATTGCCACAGTACAGGCAGCTGGCTGCGCTTGTAAATGAGGGAATCAGAGCTGTCAGGGAGCTGCTCCCGGAGACAAAGGTCATGATTCATCTGGATCAGGGAGGCAGATATAACTGTATTATGCCTTGGCTTGATTCTATGTTTAATGCGGGCATGCTGCCGATTGACGCGATTGGCCTTTCCTTTTATTCGTTCTGGCATGGTACCTTCATGGATTTGAAGGATACTATGAGCAGGCTCATAAAATTATATAATCTGCCGGTTTATATTGTGGAGACAGCTCATCCGTGGAGGCATTGCAAGGGAGATCATATCTCGAAGGAACTCATGGAGACTGCAGGCCTTGATGCAGGCAGCGCAGAGCAGAAGAAGTCTCTTGAAATAATCATGCAGATAGCAGCAGAGGTGTCAAAGGATACCGGAAAGACCGGTGTATACTACTGGGAGCCTGTCGGTGTGCCTGGTAAAGGCATGGGAACCTGGTTTGAGAATATGGGTATGTTTGACGAGCATGGCAGGGCTTTGCCAGGCTGGGATGCAATCAGGGACTTTGATCAGAAAAATCCTCCGATTAAAGAGCTTGATAAGTATATTGAATCACTTTATGAGTATGAAGAAACACCGGAGGTGGAGGATTTCATGAAGCTTCTTATGATTCATGGAAATCTAATCTCAAATCCTGAATTTAAGGATGGATTTAATAATTGGCAGATTGAGACAAGCCTCGAAGAAAGACAGTATACACTGGGTAAGGATGGAGTGTTTATCTCTTCGGATGCCAATTTTGACTATTCGATAAGCCAGACGGTGGATATTGAATATACCGGTGAGTATATAGCAGCGGTTGACTATAGAGGAACCAATACAACAGGTGTCGATGTCAAGCTGTTTATGGATGTGGAGGATGAAAGCGGCGTTCATACATATACAAGCGACATTTTCCCTGCTGATGTCAGGTTTGTGACACATCTGCTTAAGCCGGTAAGGCTGCAAAAGAATGCCAGGGTGACAGTAGGGCTTAGGATGCATACGCCTCCGGTGTTTGCAAAGATAAAGAAAATTTCACTCGTTGTAATTTAACCTGATATGTGATATTGTAGACAGGTATAGTGTTTTGCGGATGCGTTTTTGCCGTGGCAGGGCATTGTACATATAAATAACATGACTTACAGATTTCAGGAGGATCCCAATGAGTGAGAAGAAGAATACAGGTAAGAAGGCAGTCATAGCAGTGATTGTGATTGCACTTATCGTGGTAATTATTGCGCTTGCTGTTGTGATAAGCAACAAGAGCAAAAAGGATGGCTCAAAGAGTGCAACAGAGGCAGGCACCCAGGCCGGCAGCGAGACGATGCGAAGCGGACAGTTTGACATAGACTACGCAAAGCAGGTTACAAAGCTTGCAGACTATTCAGGTGTTGCAATTACAGTCTCAAACGATTATGAGATAAACGATACAGCAAAGCAGACATATCTGACCAATGTGCTTCAGTCATATGGTGCAGATGCGTACAAGCAGGTTACAGATCGTGATACAGTTGCAGATGGCGATTATGTCAAGGTTGATTACACAGGATATAAGGATGGCAAAGCATTTGATGGTGGTTCTGCTACAGATGTGATGCTTGATGTGACAAATAACAGCCAGGTCGGCGGTTCATCCTTTATTGATGGATTTACAAAGCCTATAATCGGAGCCAAGGTGGGTGACAAGGTTAAGGGTGACGTGACATTCCCTGAGGATTATGGCAATGACGACTTAAACGGACAGACAGTTACATTTGAGTATACAGTAAAGGGCATTTACTCAGCAGATCCTGTTGCACTTGCTGATATGACAGACGAGCAGGTTAACACAGTGTTTGGAAAGGCAGGGGTGACAACTAATGCCCAGCTTACCACACAGATTGAGAAAGATTTGAAGCAGCAGCTCTACAGCGCTGAGGTGGACAAGATAAAGAGCTACATGATTGAAAACAGCACAGTCGAGATTCCTGATGAGTATCTACAGTCGAGACTCAATGAGTATATTGCTTCATTTACCAAGGAAAATGTCAAGGATGGACAGACACTTAAGAAATATTTAAAGTCCAACTACAACATGACAGTGGATCAGGCCACAGAGAAGTGGAAGGAGAATCTGACAGACCAGATAAAGACAGAGTTCATCTTTGGACTTATCGCTGAGAAGGAAAATATCAAGATGGATGATGATGCCTTCAACAGCTATGTAGATTACATCGTATCAGCCAGCAATGGTCAGTTCAGCAAGGCTTCTGAGGTATACAAGTATTTTGGAAGCGGACACAAGGATGAGGGAAAGACATACCTTAAGAACCAGTACCTTGTAAACAAGGCTATTGATACAGTCACAGAGAAAGCAAATGTGACATTTGAGGATGGCAGTGCAGCGCCGGATACTTCAAGTGGCAGCGCGGATGCCGAATAATAACGATAAATATGCTGTCTGTGGTGATGCGCAGGCAGCTTAAATGGAGGATTAGATAATGGAACTTACAAACATACGCGAGATTTTCCGCAACAAGGACAAATTCGCTGACAAAGAGGTGACTATCGGAGGATGGGTCAGAAGCAATCGTAATTCAAAGAATTTTGGATTTATCGTGGTAAACGACGGTACATTTTTTGAGCCAATCCAGGTTGTATACGGAAATGGCTTAGACAACTATGATGAGGTTGGCAAGATCAATGTCGGAGCTGCAATTATCGTAAGAGGTACACTTGTGCTTACTCCGGATGCAAAGCAGCCATTTGAGATTCAGGCCGCAGAGGTGACTGTTGAGGGTGCATCCACACCGGATTATCCTCTGCAGAAGAAGAGACATACATTTGAGTATCTTCGTACAATCTCACACTTAAGACCTCGTACCAATACATTTGAGGCAGTTTTCAGAGTGCGCTCACTCTGCGCATATGCTATTCACAAATTCTTCCAGGAGAGGGATTTTGTGTACGTGCACACACCGCTTATCACAGGAAGTGACTGTGAGGGTGCAGGAGAGATGTTCCAGGTGACCACACTTGATTTGAACAATCTCCCTATGACAGAGGATGGAAAGGTGGATTTCTCAAAGGATTTCTTTAATAAGCCTACCAACCTCACTGTTTCAGGACAGTTAAACGGCGAGACATATGCTATGGCATTCAAGAATATCTACACCTTCGGACCTACCTTCCGTGCGGAGAATTCAAACACCACACGTCATGCGGCAGAGTTCTGGATGATTGAGCCTGAGATTGCTTTTGCAGACCTTGAGGATGATATGATGCTTGCAGAGAGCATGCTCAAGTATGTTATCAACTATGTGCTTGAAAATGCACCTGAGGAGATGGCATTTTTCAACAATTTCGTGGACAAGGGACTCCTTGACAGATTAAGAAATGTTGTTGAAAATGATTTTGCCCGTGTGACATACACAGAGGCTATCGACATCCTTTCAAAACACAATGACAAGTTTGATTACAAGGTATCATGGGGCTGTGATTTACAGACAGAGCATGAGAGATACCTTACAGAGCAGATTTATAAGCGCCCTGTATTTGTCACAGATTATCCGAAGGAGATAAAGGCCTTTTACATGAAGCTGAATGACGACGGAAAGACCGTTGCAGCAGTTGACTGTCTCGTGCCGGGAATCGGAGAAATCATCGGTGGAAGTCAGAGAGAGGATGACTACGACAAGCTTCTTGCCAGAATAAATGAGCTTGGACTTTCAGAGGATGACTACAAGTTCTACCTTGACTTAAGAAAATACGGCTCTGCAAGACACGCAGGCTTTGGACTGGGCTTTGAGAGATGCGTAATGTATCTTACCGGCATGGGCAATATCCGTGACGTTATCCCATTCCCTAGAACAGTTAATAACTGTGAGCTGTAATCACGAATGAATTTCATACATGAATAATTACTGCCCTTTGCACATATATATGATGTGTGGAGGGCGTTTTTATGTGGAGAAAAATCAAAGGTCCTGTGATAACAATATGTATCATGCATCTTACGGCGCTTTTGTGCCTTATCATACTTTCCATAGTACAGTGCTTTGTCGACATGGCGGAGTGGATAAGCTTTGCACTCTCAATGGCGGTCAATATAGTGGTGGGGCTTGTGTGCGGATTTTTGCTCAAATGCTGCTTTCACCGCAGACGTTTTATCAGGGTGACGGTCGTAGCATACTGGATAACGTATGTGATAGCAACAGTGGTCATAGATATAGGTGAATCAAAAAATATATTCGAGCTTTTGATAATACTCCTTCTGGTAATGTTTTCAGCGCTTGTTTTTCGCTAAAAAAGGACTTTTCATATTGATAATGCTGTGATATAATGTTGAAAGTAAATATGATGTGTCAATCAGACATCGTTAAATGAAAAGGAGATAAAAATGAAACACGTAAAGACATTAAATACAAGAAAATTACAGAACACAGTTAAAAAGGGCGGATGTGGCGAGTGCCAGACATCATGCCAGTCAGCTTGCAAGACATCTTGTACAGTTGGAAACCAGACTTGTGAGCAGTACAAATAGTCATAGGTGAAGCGGATTTAAAGAGTGTGCGCTGATAGGTGCACACTCTTTTCGCAGTGTAATTTTAAAATGTGTATAGAAAGAGAGGAATATTGTAGTGGTTCATCAGTACAAGAACAACGGCTATAATATTGTCTTAGATGTCAACAGTGGCGCAATCCATGTGGTGGATGATGTCACATATGACGTTATTGAGCTGTTTGAGGACAACTCAGCTAAGGAGATTATTGAAAAGCTTGTGGACAGGTATCCACAGACGGAGATAGAAGAAGCAATACAGGAAGTAAATGAGCTTAAGGATAATGAAGAGCTCTTCACAGAAGATACATACAAAGAACGTATCATAGATTTCAAGAAGCGCCAGACAGTTGTAAAGGCACTTTGCCTTCACATCGCGCACGACTGCAACCTTGCCTGCAGATATTGTTTTGCAGAGGAGGGCGAGTATCACGGCAGACGAGCTCTCATGAGCTACGAGACAGGAAAACAGGCACTTGATTTCCTGATTGCCAATTCAGGCAGCAGAAGAAACTTAGAGGTAGACTTCTTTGGAGGAGAGCCTCTTATGAACTGGGATGTGGTGAAGCAGCTTGTGGCATATGGAAGAGAGCAGGAGAAGCTTCATGACAAGCATTTCAGGTTCACACTCACTACAAACGGTGTGCTCTTAAATGACGAGATTATGGAGTTCGCCAACAAAGAGATGGACAATGTAGTTCTTAGTATCGACGGACGCAAGGAGGTTCATGACCGCATGAGACCTTTCAGAAAGGGTGCCGGCAGTTATGACCTTATTGTTCCGAAATTCCAGAAGTTTGCGGAGAGCAGACATCAGGACAAGTACTATGTGAGAGGTACATACACACATTTCAATACTGATTTTTCAAAGGATGTGCTTCATCTGGCTGATTTAGGTTTCAAGCAGATTTCGGTTGAGCCTGTAGTGGCACAGCCTACAGATGAGTATGCACTTAAGGAATCTGATTTACCTGTGCTCTTTGATGAGTACGACAGACTTGCAGCAGAGATGGTAAAGAGAAACAAGGCAGGAAACGGCTTCAATTTCTTCCATTTTATGATAGATTTAGAGGGAGGACCTTGTGTATATAAGCGTCTTTCCGGCTGTGGCTCAGGAACTGAGTACCTGGCAGTGACTCCATGGGGAGATTTATATCCATGCCA
>ENA-OPST01000295-OPST01000295.1-human-gut-metagenome-genome-assembly--contig:-NODE-295-length-16365-cov-2.724280_pt1 | contig 16365 bp, 9 predicted proteins | sample MGYA00241812_ERZ501915 | MGnify/ENA primary metagenome ERZ501915 (study PRJEB25962, sample SAMEA2042453) | human gut metagenome | biome: human gut; feature: human-associated habitat; material: faeces...
TTCCAGGAGGCTGTGCGATGATACGGATACCACACTCTAAGATATCCTCATCCTCCACCAGTTCCAGTGTACCTTTTCCACCGCCGAACATTTCTTTAAATACGGTATCAAACTGTTTCTGAATCTCTGCAAATTTCTCCATGAACTGTTTGCGCATTCCCGTATCAAGTTCCTCGATGATTCCGATCAACGTTTTCTCTGCTTCGATCAGATCATCATGCTGTGTTTTTAAAAATTGATAACGCTCTGAGATCTCCTTATAATCCTCGATCGCATTGACATTGACGTCACCGAGCTTTCGGATCTCATCCCTAATCTGTGCAATCATTTTCTTTAATGTAGAAAGATCGTCATAGGTATCATCCCGAAGATCCATTGCAGCGTGAAGCGTCAGTTCATATTCCTGCCACATATAATTGGTCTGGTATTCTCTCGCATCATTTAGCTTTTCACGCTGACTATTCAGACGGAATACTTCCTTATCAAGTTCCGAGATCTGATTGGATATCTCCTCACGCTTCCGGAAAAATCCTTTATGTGAAGCTGACAGTTCTTCTTTCTTCTGCGTATAATCTTTTAACTGCTGTTCGAAAGCAGCATGCGTATCATCCGATGCAAGGATCGTCTTTTTTAATTCCTCGATCTCTGCCATCTTCTGTTTTGCTTCTTCTTTTGCATCTCCTGCCTGCGTGATCAGCGTTTCCCTGTCCTGTGAAAATCTTGTGATCTCACTCTGAATACGCGAAATATTTGACTGCGCAAACTCCGCTTTCTGACGGATACCGGCTTCCTCTAAAGCAATCTTTGAAACAGTTTCCGCAGCTTCCTTCTCCTTCGTCTGATATTCCTCGAAACGTTTCTGGAAGTCCTCGTTTTCCTGTCCGATCTCTTTTTCACGAACCGCTGCAGCCTCAATCTCTGCCGCTATCTGCGCTTTATTGTTTTCAAGCTCTGCAAGCTGCTCCTCGATCTCTGCCCGCTCCGCATGCAGACCGGCAAAAACTGTTTCTCTCTCGTTTTTCTGCTCTGTGGCGCGGTCTAAGTTCATTTTTGCCGTGTTCTGAAGAATGTACTGTTCCTGCAGTTTCTCCTTGCCGCTTTCCATATCTTCTTCTAACAGTGACTGCGCCGTCTTAATATCCTCTAAGCGGTCTCTCGACTCTTTGATCTGACTCTGCAGAGAAGCAACAAGTGTTTCAAGTTCTTCTACCTCACGTCTTCTCGCAAGAAGATTGCTGGTATTTTTAAATGCACCACCGGTCATGGAACCGCCCGGATTTAAGCATTCGCCCTCTAGCGTTACGATACGGAATGAATAGCGGTATTTTCTTGCCAGAGCAATCGCGTCATCGATCGTCTCGGCAACAACTACCCTGCCGAGCAGATAATTCGTCACGCCATCATATCTGGCATCATTTTTCACCAGGGTACTTGCAAGTCCGATCACGCCCCGCTCCCGCAGTGCTTCCTGATTCTTAAACCCGCCGCTGCCATTCACACTCGTGAGCGGAAGAAATGTTGCACGTCCATACCGGTTCTGCTTCAGATACGCGATCATCTGCTTTGCTGTCTCTTCATCCTCCGTGACGATATTCTGGATACTTCCGCCTAACGCAGTCTCAATCGCAACCTCGTATTTTTTCTCAACCTGAATCAGATCCGATACGACACCTAAAATTCCTTTGTGTCTGTCTTTCTGTTCCATTACACGGCGGATACTGTTTCCATATCCGTCATAGCGTTCTGCAATGTTTTTTAATGTCTCTAACCTGGACTGTTCTTTATGATATCTGGTGACATCCTGCTCTAACTGCTGGCTCGTCTGCGAATATTTTCTACGCCACTCACGGTTCTTTTCTTCCATTGCGGCTGCAGATTCCTTTAACTCACGGATCGTTTCATTGACATCATCTAATTCCTGTTGATAGGCAGCCAGCACATTGTCTAAATCTTCTTCCTCTGTCTTTCTGGCAAGAAGTCTCTGTGTCAGTTTCGCTTTCCGGATGTTGATCTGCTCTGCCATCGTATCAAAACGCTGCTGTCTCGCCTTAACGGATGCCTTGTTGTTAAGGAGTTCGATGATCTCACTCTTTCCGTGTTCGATCCCGTCACTGCATTCTTTCATTCCATTGCGCAGCTCATCTAATTCTTTTTCAGCAGCCTGCTTTCTCTCCGAAATCCCCGCTAATGCCTCTAACAGTTCCTCTCGTTCCCTGCCATAAACATCTTTCTGCGCAAGGCGATCCTGTGTGTCTTTTTCGATGGAATCAAGTCTGTCTTTTAAATGCTCGTCCGTCATTTCTGCCGTGTGGATCTGTTCTTTTAAGACGTTGATCTGTCCTTCTAACTTTCCTTTTAAAACAGTGGAACCGCTTAAATTTTCGCGTACCTCACCGATTGCCTGTTCTAACTGTTCGATCTCCGATTCCATGCGCTCATATTCTGTCTTTACCTGCTCATAAGAATCTTTTGACTCATGTAACTGTGCTTCCGCAATGCCGCATTTTTCGCCCACTTCATGAAGCTGTCCGTCAATGCGTGTCATCTCCATCAGAAACATGTTGACGTCATATGTCTTTAATTCTTCTTTTTTCTTTAAATATACACGCGCTTTTTCAGCCTGTTTTTCTAACGGGCCGCCCTGGCGTTCCAGCTCGCTTAAAATATCATTGACACGAACTAAATTTTCACGTTCATTTTCTAACTTTTTCTGTGCAGTCGCCTTGCGCTTTTTATATTTTACAATTCCGGCTGCCTCGTCAAAAAGCTCACGCCGCTCCTCGGGTTTACCATTTAAAATTTTCTCAATCTGTCCCTGTCCGATAATGGAATATCCTTCTTTACCGATACCTGTATCATAAAACATCTCATTGATATCTTTCAGTCTGCAGGCACTTCCGTTGATCTTATATTCACTCTCTCCTGAACGGTAAAGCCTTCTGGTAACCGTAACCTCGTTAAAATCAACCGGAAGCTTATGGTCTGAATTATCCAGTGTGATCGCCACCGATGCATAACCCAGGGGTTTTCTTGTCTCTGTACCGGAGAAAATAACATCCTGCATATTTCCTCCTCGCAGAGATCTGGCACTCTGTTCACCCAGCACCCATCTCACCGCATCACCGACATTGCTCTTTCCACTTCCGTTCGGACCTACAATACCGGTGATCCCGTTATGAAATTCAAAATTGATTTTCTGGGCGAAAGACTTAAATCCCTGTACCTCTATATTCTTTAAATACATAATTTCCTATTCCGCTGTTACTATATCCATCCTCATTTACCAGCTTCAAGTACACATCATTCAATGCAAAATGTTCCAATTCAATACACGAAATGATTTTTTCAACGTCCTTTTCTTTAGTATGCTCAGGATCAGTTTTTTCATATGGCTTAAGTATCATACATGTAGTAATCAATGTAAAATATGCGACAATAATATTTTTACTATCATCCCAAACTATATAAGGCTTTATCCGTCCATTATAATCTCTTGTCAAAAAATATTCTAAAGCCGGCACACGTTCACATTTAAAATTACTCATCATTCGATATGCTTTTTCTTTTCCTATTTCATTGGCAAATTCATCAATAAATGCAAATCTAATATTCTCTTTAAACCCCATTTTCATAACACCCCATACGTAAAATATAATTTATACATTTATTATAACCGTACCATATAAAAGAAGCAACAAAAATTCCCCTTGACATTTATAAAAAATATATTAAAATTATCTCGTTGGTTTATTTTTAGTAAACAAAAAATCTATTATTAAACCTACAGCAACTATAACATAAAATGTATTAGAAAAGGAAGTAAACATGGATATCGGACATCGTATGAAGGAGCTTCGTATCCAGTACGGACTTACCCAGCAGGAGCTTGCTGACAGAGCTGAGCTGACGAAGGGATTTATCTCCCAGCTTGAGCGAAATCAGAATTCACCGTCAGTCGGCACCCTGCTTGATATCATCCAGTGCCTGGGTATGACACCGGCGGAGTTTTTTACGGATACGGAACCTGAGCAGATTGTATACAAGGCAAACGACTATTTCGAGAAAATTGACGAGGAAAAAAACAGCAAGGTGGAATGGATCATTCCAAACGCACAGACCCGCTCCATGGAGCCTGTCAGGCTCACTCTTCATCCGGGTGGCAGTTCTGAAATATATCTGCCTCAGGAGTGTGAGGAGTTTGGATATGTGATAAAGGGCACAGTGAAGCTTTGCTATGGTGGCAAAGTGCACACCGTAAAGGCCGGTGAGTCCTTTTATTTTAAAGCCGGTAAGAAGCATTTTATTGAAAATAAGTCTTCAAAGGATGCCATGCTCATATGGGTCAGCAATCCTCCAAGCTTCTGACGCTTCCCCTGCAGAAGCTCTTTTATAGGTCTGTAATTACTGCCGGCCGCATTTTTAGTGTGTACAGCAGCAAATTATAAACATACAGGTCCTACCAGTACTATAATTACATGAGAAAGGTTTACACCATGGGAAAGAAATTAATTGATTTTATCGATATCACAAAGTCATACAACGGCAATGTTGTACTCGACGATTTAAATCTATACATCAGGGAGAATGAGTTTCTGACGCTGCTTGGGCCATCAGGCTGCGGAAAGACCACCACACTTCGCATGCTCGGTGGCTTTGAGACACCGGACAAGGGAAAAATCATGTTTGATTCAAAGGACATCACAAATGTGCCTGCAAACGAGAGAAATCTGAACACTGTTTTCCAGAAATACTCTCTTTTCCCTCATATGACAATAGCTGAAAACATCGCGTTTGGTCTTAAAATAAAGAAAAAAAGCAAGGCTTACATTGATGACAAAATAAAGTATGCATTAAAGCTCGTCAATCTCGACGGCTTTGAAAACCGCTCTGTGGATTCTCTTAGCGGAGGCCAGCAGCAGCGTATCGCTATTGCAAGAGCTATTGTAAACGAGCCTAAGGTACTGCTGTTAGACGAACCTCTTGGCGCTCTCGACTTAAAGCTGCGCCAGAGCATGCAGTATGAGCTTATCCGCTTCAAAAATGAGCTCGGTATCACCTTCGTCTACGTCACACACGACCAGGAGGAAGCGCTTACAATGTCTGACACCATCGTAGTCATGAATCAGGGCTATATCCAGCAGATTGGCACACCAGAGGACATTTACAATGAGCCTGAAAATGCCTTTGTCGCTGACTTTATCGGGCACAGTAATATCATCGACGGTGTTATGATAAAGGATAAGCTTGTCGAGATACTCGGTGTAAAGATGCCTTGTGTGGACGAGGGCTTTGGTGAGAACACGCCTGTCGATATAGTCATCCGCCCGGAGGATGTGGAGCTGGTGCCTGCGGAGGACGGCTACATGCAGGGCGATGTCGTATCAAATATCTTCAAGGGAGTGCACTATGAGCTTGAGGTAAAGGCTAACGGCTACGACTGGATGGTGCACACCACCAAATATGTAGAGGTCGGCAGTCATGTGGGTATCAAGGTGATTCCATTTAATATCCAGGTAATGCACAAGCCTGAGTCCTCAGATGAAAAGGCGGTGGAGATAGATGTCTAAAATAAAGAAACAGCTGCTCGCAGGGCCGTACCTCATATGGATTATCGGATTTATCATACTTCCGCTTTTCATGATTGTGTACTATGCATTTAAAGGCTCTGACGGAAGCTTCACATTTGAATATGTGGCTGCAATAGCACAGCACACCAATATCAAGGCACTGCTTTTATCCCTACGGCTTGGAATCATATGCACCATAATATGCCTGGTGCTGTCCTATCCGCTTGCGATGATTTTAAACGGCTTAAAGATTAAAAACCAAAGCTTTGTGGTATTTGTTTTCATGCTTCCTATGTGGATGAACTTTATGCTTCGAATACTCGCATGGAAGCAGCTTTTGTCCAAAAACGGTGTTATCAACTCGATACTCACCACTCTCGGACTGCCGGGCTTCAACATCATGAATACCTCCGGAGCAGTCGTGCTTGGCATGGTCTATGACTTTCTGCCATTCATGCTGCTGCCTATATACAACTCCATGACCAGAATCAAAAACGACTGGATTGAGGCGGCTCTTGACCTCGGTGCAAACAAAGTCACAATACTTTTCAAGATTATACTGCCACTTACAGTTTCCGGTGTCATAAGCGGAATCGTAATGGTTTTCGTGCCATCACTCACATCCTTTGCCATCTCACAGATACTCGGTGGCGGCAAGGTCCTGCTCATCGGAAATATCATAGAACAGGATTTCGTCCATGGCTCGCAGTGGGGCGCAGGAAGCGGTCTCTCACTCGTGCTCATGGTATTCGTATTAATCAGCATGGCACTCGTCAATCTGTTTGATAAGGAAGGAGACCAGAGCGCATTATGGTAAAAAAAATAGCATCAAGGGTATATATGGGACTGATTTTTTTGTTTCTGTATCTACCTATCGTTGTATTAATAGTACTCTCCTTCAACAACTCCAAATCCAAGGTTAAATGGGGAGGCTTCACGCTCGACTGGTACATAAAGTGCTTTCAGAGTGAGCGGATTATGTCGGCATTTTCTACAACACTGCAGATTACGCTGCTTGCAGCTGTGATTTCTACAATAATAGGAACTCTCGCAGCCATGGGTATAAGCGCCATGAAGAAACGTAACCAGACAATCTATCTGGGCGCTACAAACATCCCGATGCTCAATGCAGATATCGTGACCGGTATCTCAATGATGCTTTTGTTTGTAAAATTCATGAATCTGGGCTTTGTGACAGTGCTTATCGCACACATCACGTTCAATATCCCTTATGTGATACTCAATGTGCTTCCAAAGCTCAAGCAAACCAACAAATACACCTATGAGGCCGCACTTGACCTGGGCGCATCACCTCTATATGCATTTTTCAAGGTCACCTGGCCTGAAATAAGCCCCGGAGTGTTCTCCGGCTTTATGATGGCGGTCACAATGTCACTCGATGACTTCTCCATCACCTACTTTACGAAGGGTGCAGGAGTAAACACACTCTCAACCATGCTCTACACAGAGCTAAAAAAGGGTGTAAAGCCGGAGCTGTATGCTCTGTCAACCATACTTTTCTTCACAGTGCTGCTGCTTTTGGTTGTGGTAAACATCAACTCAAACCGGATACCTGTCAGCGCATCAAAGAAGCCTGCAAGGGCTAAAAAGCTGCGCATCGTAAAGCGTAGTGTGAGCATCGCAATTGTTGCAGTACTCGTAATCGGCTGCTTTTCGGTATTTACCATAAGCGCCGGAGGCACGAACAATGACAATTCCATAACAGTGCTAAACTACGGTAAATACATCGATGAATCAGTAATCGACAGCTTCGAGCAGGAAACCGGAATCACCATTAAATACGAGGAATACGAGGAGCCTGAGGAGATGTACACAAAGTACAAGTCCGGTGCCATCGATTACGATGTCATCTGCACCTCTGACTACATCATCGAGAAGCTCATAAGTGAGGGTGAGGTCAACAAGATAGACTACAGCTCAATGCCAAACTATCAAAATGTAAATCAGGATATAATCGACATGTCCGCATCCTTTGACCCGACACATGAGTATACTGTGCCTTATTTCTACGGCACACTCGGCATACTATACAATAAAAAGATGGCTGATGCATCAGACCTAAATACCTGGGACTGCCTGTGGAACGGCAAATACAAGGACAACATGATTATGATTAATTCTGTCCGTGATGCCTTTACTCCCGCCCTTCGCACACTTGGCTACTCGATAAACGAGACAGACACAGCAAAGCTCGATGAAGCATTTGATATACTGAACAAACAAAGCAGTGATGTGCTCGCCTACTACGTGGATGAAACCTGTGATGAGATGGTTGCTGAAAATGCGGCAATCGCAGTGTGCTATTCCGGTGAGGCAGCTGCCGCCATGGCTGAAAATGACAACCTGGACTATATCGTACCAAAAGAGGGCTCAAACCTCTGGATTGACTCATGGTTTATTCCAAAGACATGCAAGAATAAAGAGGGTGCGCAGGAATTTTTGAACTATATCTGCGGTGATGAGCCTGCACAGCTCAACTTTGAATATGTATACTATGCATCACCTATCCAGTCTGTCATCGACAACCAGGATGCAGAAACGAAGGAAAATGAGGCGATTAATCCTCCTTCCGATATGCTCAAAAACTGTGAAGTATACAGAGCATTGAATGACGAGGATGCCACCTTGTACAACACACTGTGGCAGAGGCTCAAATCGGATTAAAAATAGATTACGCAGCTATATTTTGTATGATGTCACAAAAATGAAGTCTAAAAATTGTACAAAAATACATATTGCAAACTTCAACAAACAATGATAGAGTAAAACCCACGAAGCGCCCTGCTTCGTGGGTTTTACTTTTCCACGAGATCCGATATTTTTATGCTCCGCAAGGAGATTCATGAAATACACGGAGTTTTTACATACTATAGAAACAGAAATAACCGCAAGACTTGACAATAATTTCAAGCTTACCATCCATCCTGTCAAAAAGAACAACGGGATGATCTACGACGGATTGGTGATTATCAATCCCAAATTCAATATAGCACCGACTATTTATCTCAATCCTTACTACCATTGGTATCTTGATGGTGTATCCATTGATTCTATTCTCGATGCAATTTTATCCACCTACAATGATTTCAAGCCAACTGAAGATTTTGACATAAGCTTCTGTGATGATTTTTCCAAGGTAAAGGAGAAAATAATTTTCCAGCTCATAAGCTACGACAAAAACCAAAAGCAGCTAAAGGACATGCCCTATATCAAATATCTGGATTTTGCCATCATATTTGAAGTATATGTAGGAGCAGAACTGCCTGAATTTGGCACCATTACAGTCACAGATGCCCTTCTGTCACGCTGGGGCATAGATACAGAAACACTAATCCGCGCCTCAATGCAAAATACCCCAAAGATACTTCCATGCTCAATAATCAACATGGCAGAGTTTCTTGCCAAAAAATGTCCGGGCTATGCCAATCAGATGCGCGCAGTCTGTGATTTTGACAGCCTGCCTATGTATATCCTTACAAACAGCAGGCAGACAAACGGTGCATCCGCCATACTCTACCCGGGTGTGCTAAGCTCGCTGGCAAAAAAGCTCGGCGGCAATATGCTGCTCATACCAAGCAGTATCCATGAATTTCTGGTAATGCCGCTGGATAGCGATATAGATGTCTGCAACCTAAGCGAATTCATCTGTGAGGTAAACTCTACAGAGGTACGCGACGAGGAAGTACTCGGCGAGAGGTACTACATATACGATAGTAAAACAGACACTGTCTACTGATAATCATATACCCCGATAACACAAAATACCGGATATCATATCATAGATATGTATCCGGTATTTTACTTTCTAAGAACATAGTTGGAAATTCATGAAAATTATTGGCCTGTTATTTTCAGAATGATGTACTAGTTGCCAAGCAGCATGTCGTAAAGCTTCTCATACTCTTTCGCAGATGCCTTCCATGAGAAATCATGCCTCATGGCGCGCTGCATCATCTCCTGCCATCTGTCCTTATGGTTTTCAAACACATCAAGAGCATATTTGATGACATGCAGCATATCATGCGCATTATAATTGGCAAAGGAAAAGCCATCGCCCGTATTCTCGTACTCATTGTACGGCACTACAGTGTCCTTAAGACCACCGGTCTCCCTGACTATAGGCAGCGTACCATATCGCATAGACATGAGCTGGCTCAAGCCGCACGGCTCAAAAAGAGACGGCATGAGAAATGCGTCACAGCCTGCATATATCTCATGTGCATTTTCCTCTGAGTAGCCGATATATACTCCAAGCTTCTGCGGATACCTGCCATGGAAATAATTAAACATCTCCTCGTACTGCTGCTCTCCTGTGCCCTGCACTATAAACTGTACATTCATGGTGGAAAGCATCTCCTCCATCACATATGCCACCAGATCAAAGCCCTTCTGATTTGTCAGACGCGAAACTATTCCAATCAGCATGACATCCTTATCCACAGCCAGACCATACTTCTCCTGCAGCTGACGCTTATTAACGACCTTTCCACTCAATTCCCTTACAGAAAAATGCTTATCCAGATATGTATCCTTCATAGGATTAAAGACATCATAATCTATACCGTTTACAATGCCTCTCAAATGCCTGCGCCTCTCAAGCATCAGGCCATCAAGGCCCTCTCCGCCCTCAGGTGTACAGATTTCATCTGCATATGTCGGACTGACAGTCGTAATCTCATCTGCATATACTATGCCGCCCTTTAAATAATTAGCCTCGCCATAGAACTCCAGCTCCCCTGAATTAAAAATGTGCTCCGGAAGTCCTGTAACATCAGCCACCTCTTTAATCTTCCAGCGCCCTTGAAACTTCATATTGTGAATGGTAAAGACTGTCTTTATACCGGCATAGAAATTGTCTGAGCCGTACACAGTCTTTAGAAAAACCGGCAAGAGTCCTGTCTGCCAGTCATTACAATGTATCACATCCGGGGCAAAATCTATAACCGGCAAAGCCTCAAGCACCGCCTTTGAAAAGAAAGCAAACTTCTCCACATCCTCGTATATATTGTTGTATGGCTTATCTCCTGCAAAGTAAAACTCATTGTCGACAAAATAATATGTCACACCATCATACTGCGATGTAAAAATCCCCACATACTGCCTACGCCAGTTGAGATTGACATAAAAATGACAGACGAACTTAAGCTGTGGCAGTAATTTATCATCCATACATTTGTACTTCGGAAGTATAACTCTCACGTCATATCTGTCCTTGTCAAAATATTTTGGTAAAGATCCCACTACGTCAGCAAGTCCACCTGTCTTCATATAAGGTATTGCCTCTGATGCGGCCATTAATATTTTAATTTTGTCCATGCTGAAACCTCCCCCAGATTACAGTTATTTAAACAACGATTAATCTGATAAAAAATATAGTATACATCCTAAAACCAATAGAATGTATACCATATTATATCACGCGGGAGTACATTTTGCCTAGTTAATTTGTTAAAATATGGTTTTATTTGTCTATAATGACGATTTTTACATCCCAAGACGTATTTTGTCTGTAATCAGGGCAATAAACTCCGAATTGGTAGGCTTGCCCTTACCATAGTTTACAGTGTATCCAAACATGGCATCTATCGTATCCATCCTGCCTCTGCTCCATGCCACCTCGATAGCATGCCTTATGGCTCTCTCCACCCTGCTTGATGTAGTCTTGTACTTCTTTGCAATAGTGGGATACAAAAGCTTTGTGATAGAGCTAAGCATCTCCATATCCTCAACACACATCACTATCGCAGTCCTCAGATACTGATATCCCTTTATATGAGCCGGAACACCTATCTCATGAATGATATCCGTCACCTGTGTCTCAAGGGATTTTTTCTCCATATATGTATCATCAAGTGGCTCAGTGTCACCGGATGCTCTCTTTACATACACAAGTATCACATCAGAACCGGCATTACCGTTTATCATGCTGTATGCTTCATCACTACTTCTTGCTGTTCCTAAAAACTCCATGCCCTTTAATAAACTCTGCATATTTTTCTTTTCGTCTGCTACTGCGACATTTAAAGTGCTCATCAAACTCTCCTATGCCGCCAATTACTGTCATGTCAAAACAAATTTTATGCTTTTATGATAACACATTTTGTCGAATTTTGTCGAGAGCGTATTTTTTTTTAAATTTTATGTAACCATTCAGCCCCACGCATATTCGCAAAACTGCACGATACCCGTGCTTTCTCTATTCTTCAAACTGAGAGTTATACAGCTCTGCGTAAAATCCGTTCTTTGCAAGAAGCTCATCGTGTGTACCCTGCTCGATAATGTCTCCGTCCTTCATGACAAGAATCATATCTGCATTCTTGATAGTAGACAGCCTGTGGGCGATGACAAAGCTTGTTCTGCCCCTCATCAGATTGTCAAGTGCCTTCTGGATACGGATTTCTGTACGTGTATCTACAGAGGATGTGGCCTCATCAAGGATAAGGATTGGATTGTCTGCAAGGATAGCTCTTGCTATTGTCAAAAGCTGCTTTTGTCCCTGTGACACATTGGAAGCATCCTCATTGAGCTCCATATCGTAGCCACCCGGCAGTGTCTGGATAAAGTGATGGGCATGTGCTGCCTTTGCTGCCGCGATGACCTCCTCATCTGTGGCATCCAGACGGCCGTAGCGGATATTTTCCATAATGGTGCCCTTAAAGAGCCATGTGTCCTGCAATACCATGCCGAATGCATCTCGCAGATCGGCTCTGTTGTAATCCCTGATATCATGTCCGTCTACAAGAATGGCGCCTGAGCTTACATCATAAAATCTCATAAGAAGCTTGACCATGGTAGTCTTTCCCGCTCCTGTCGGTCCAACGATAGCAACCTGCTGTCCCGGCTTTACCTTTGCAGAAAAATCATTGATGATGATCTGGTCAGGATTATAACCAAAGTGTACATGCGAAAACTCTACACTTCCCTCGATATGGTCCGGCTTTACAGGATTTTCCACTGTTATATCCTCTTCCTCCTCATCGAGGAACTCAAATACACGCTCAGATGCAGCCGCCATCGACTGAAGCTGGTTTGCCACCTGTGCTATCTGCTGGATAGGCTGTGTGAAATTCTTCACATACTGTATAAAGGCCTGGATATCACCGATTGTGATGACATTCTTTATGGCAAGTATACCTCCTGAGATGGCAACTCCCGCGTATCCTAAGTTTCCTACAAACTGCATGATAGGCATCATAAGTCCTGAGAGGAACTGTGATTTCCATGCGGATTTGTAGAGCACATTGTTGGCCTCCTTAAAGGTCTTTACAGTCTCTGCCTCTTTATTATATGCCTTTATGACGAGGTGGCCTCCGTACACCTCCTCGACCTGTCCGTTGATATGTCCCAGATACTCCTGCTGCTGTCTGAAGTATTTCTGTGAATGCTTTATGACAAACGAAATAAGTATCATCGAAACTGGCAGGATAACGAGTGAAATCAGCGTCATGAGCGGTGAAATAGACAGCATCATGACCAGTGTACCTACCAAAGTGGCAACAGATGTAATAATCTGTGTGATACTCTGGTTCAAGCTCTGTCCGAGTGTGTCCACATCGTTTGTGATACGCGAAAGTACCTCACCGTATGTCCTTGATTCGAAATACTTCATCGGCATACGGTTGATTTTGCTCGTGATGTCCTTACGCATCCTGTAGCAGGTCTTCTGCGTGATGCCTGTCATGATAAGCCCCTGGACAAACATAAAGATGGCACTCACCACATATAAAGCCAGCGTAAACAAAAGAACCTTTGCAATATAATCAAAATCTATGCCGCCTGTTCCTGCAATCTTGTTCATAAGTCCATCGGCAAGCGCAGTGGTGGCTTTACCCATGACCTTCGGTCCTGCAACGGAGAAGACAGTCGAAACTGCTGCAAATATCATAACTGCAATGATGGCAGCCCAGTATCTGCCGAGATACTTTATGAGCTTCTTTGTAGAGCCCTTGAAATCCTTGGCCTTTTCTGTGACCATTCCGGGGCCACGTCCCATTGGCCCTCTTGGCCTCTTAGGAGGCATCTTAAACTGTTCGTTATTATTCTCACTCATCTTACATGCCCTCCTTTTTGTTATCATCAATTCCAAGTTCCTTGGCTGAAAGCTGTGACTGTGCAATCTGCATATATACATCGCAATTTTTAAGAAGCTCCTCGTGGGTGCCTTTTCCTACGATTTTACCGTCATCGAGCACGAGAATCTGGTCAGCATGAATAATCGTGCTGATACGCTGTGCCACGATAATGACGGAAGCATTCTCTGTAACCTCTGCTAAGGCTGCACGCAGACGCGCGTCAGTCTTCATATCGAGTGCTGAAAAGCTGTCATCAAACACATAGATATGAGGGTCCTTTGCGATAGCTCTTGCTATGGCAAGCCTCTGCTTCTGACCACCTGACACGTTTGAGCCGCCCTGTGCGATTGAGCTTTCATACCTGTCATTCTTTGTCTCGATAAACTCAGAAGCCTGTGCGATATCCGCAGCCTTTTTTATCTGCTCATCACTCGCGTCTGCTTTACCAAAGCGCAGGTTTGAGGCGATGGTTCCCGAAAAAAGAATACCCTTCTGCGGAACAAAGCCTATTGACTCGCGAAGCTCGCTTAGTGTGTAGTCTCTGATATCGTGTCCATCAAGCTCTATTGAGCCTCCAGTCACGTCATAGAAACGCGGAATCAGGTTTACAAGTGTAGACTTTCCACAGCCGGTACTTCCGATGATAGCTGTGGTTTTGCCCGGCTCCGCCACAAAATCAATGTCTGAAAGCACATCCTCCTTTGCTCCCGGATATCTGAAATCCACATGGTTGAAACGGATAACACCTCTGTGATCAGCCTCAGTAACAGGCTCTTTTGGATCATTTACAGTGCTGTTTGTCTTTATAACCTCATCGATACGCTCTGCCGCAACACCAGCTCTCGGAAGCATGATGGACATGGCTGAAAGCATGAGGAATGACATAACAATCATCATGGCATATGTAATAAACGCAGTCATGGTACCTACCTGCATAGAACCCTTGTCTATTCTGCCTGCTGCAACCCACACGATACCAAGTGTGATGCAGTACATGATCATGGACATACCCGGCATCATAAAGGTCATGACACGGTTTGTAAACAGCTGTGTGCGTGTAAGCTCACGGTTAGCCTCATCAAACCTCTTTTCCTCCTCCTTTTCACGGCCGAAAGCCCTGATAACGGAAAGACCTGTAAGAATCTCACGAGAAACAAGGTTTACCTTGTCTACAAGACTCTGCATAATCTTGAACTTTGGCATAGCAATGCCAACCAGTGTGAAAATAAAAACCATGATGGCAGCAACCGCAATGGCAATCACCCACTCCATGCCGGATTTGGTCTGCGCCACCTTGATGATACCACCGATACCAACGATTGGCGCGTAAAGCACCATACGAAGCATCATAGTAGTAACCATCTGAATCTGCTGTATATCGTTCGTGCTTCTCGTAATCAGTGATGCCGTAGAGAATTTGTTAATCTCGGCATTTGAAAAACCTACAACCTTTGAAAAGGTCTTCTCCCTCAAATCCCTGCCGACAGCGGCACCGACCTTTGAAGCCGCAAAACCTACAACACATGCTGCTATAAGCATAATTGCTGCAAAGGCTGCCATCTTGGCTCCTGCCTTCCACAGATAAGCAACCTGATTGGCATCCACGTCGATTCCTGCATTCTCATCACACTTTGTCGCAAAAGTTACACCCATGGACTTTAAAGTAGCTGAACCCACCGCATCGATTTTTTCCTGCACCTTGCTTCTTATCTGCTTTATCATGTTATCATCGAGCGCTACTCCCTGCGGGATAGCCGATGCATCCACATCCATCTGCTCACCCGACTGAAAAGCCTGATATGCCATGACAAGAGGAACCAAAAGCTCCTCATCCAGCTTATCAAGTGTGTCCGAATCAGCTGTCAGCTTGTATTTTGCCACACCGTCATCAGATTTTGAAGCATCCTCTGCCTCATAACAGTCCGTAAATTTTTCTTTCTCGTCAGACAGCATAAATGTCTGTGCCATCTGATAATCCTCCGATGTAATCTCCTTTGGCAGGATATGCTCAATGCCATGATCCTGGATACCAACATCAATGATGTCAGATGTGTACGCAGGCAAAGCCAGATCACAGTAAGCCTGAGCAATGAGAAAAACAAAAATTAATATGATCCATCGCCAGTATGGAATCAGATTCTTGAAAATTTTACTCATAAACGTTTCCTTTCTTTCCGGTTAATTTATCCCCCATCCACGAATGCAAAAAAATATCCGCAATCGTGCGCATACTATTTATTTTATCAATTAGCGTGGATAATTCAATAAAGAAAGTATAAAGAAACAGTAAAAAAACAGAGACCATACAGGCTCATGGGCTGAAGCCCCGTCCTACTGCCAATGCCTGCAATTATCTCAATAAAAGAGGAAGCAGCCTCCGAGTTCTCGCCCGAAGATTGCTTCCTCTAATTTACATTTCACTACAATATTAGCTCACAAGCCATTTTTTTACAGTTTCCTCATCAAAATCCACACATTCAGCTATATCTTCTATTGAGTGACCTTTTTTCTGAAGTTTTAAAGCAGTTACTTTTGCCTGACGAATTCTGCCTTCTTCTCGACCTTCTTCTCTGCCTAACTCTCTGCCTTCTTCTCTGCCTAACTCTCTGCCTTCTTCTCTGCCTAACTCTCTGCCTTCATTTTTCTGTTCTTCCCACGCCTTACACATATCAATCACCTCGTCTTTCTCATCTATGTCTATATCC
>ENA-OPST01000306-OPST01000306.1-human-gut-metagenome-genome-assembly--contig:-NODE-306-length-15802-cov-1.459516_pt1 | contig 15802 bp, 22 predicted proteins | sample MGYA00241812_ERZ501915 | MGnify/ENA primary metagenome ERZ501915 (study PRJEB25962, sample SAMEA2042453) | human gut metagenome | biome: human gut; feature: human-associated habitat; material: faeces...
AACCTTAAAAGAAAATGGATTGGAAGTCTTAGAAGAAGTTTGCCCATTATCAGCAAGAATGGTAGTGAATCAGGTAAGCCAGAAGATGGAACAGGAACGAATCAGCAAGATCATCGTTGCACTAAAGAAGATCTTGGATGAAAAAGAATAGGCCGGAGGAGAGAAACATGAGAATAGTAAAAGTTAACAAAGATTCCATTGCAAATATTTTATCAGATTTATTAAAGAGAAGTCCAGGATTATGGAAGATTCAATTATACATGTAACACAATTATGAACAATGCAAGTATTCGAATTAAAATATCCAATAAGTAATATACAGGGAGTCTTTATAGAGGAAGAAGATTTTGAGAAAGACCCAGCAAGAATAGCTTTAAATATAGGACATGTTTCAGTGATATTCTTTCCAGAGCAATATAAGAGTACTTACATGAATACTAATCTTTGGCATAAACTAATGCCTTGTGTAACTATTAATGGAGTCTTACATGCAAAGATATTTTTCTATTCACCCTCATTTAATCTTGATTGGGAATGAAAAGACCTATTTACATAGGCGAAGGACTAATCCCTCAAGTAGAAAGACACCTTATGTTTGAAGCAGTAAACACATGGAATGAAAAACATCCAAATCAGTTATTAGTATTAAATAGATATGAAAATATATTTATCCTATGTCTTTATAATAAGAAAGAAGATGGAACTCATGAAAAGGAATTTTCAGTATCAGGAGATAGCTTTAGAAAGGCATGGGATGCATTTATTGAAGTAACAGAATAATGGAATATGATATACGCGAATTTGAAATTCTGCATGAATTAGAAGGAGAAACTAAAATATTTGAGGATAAATATCCTACATATTTTCTTGTTATATTATGTGAGAAAGATATAATGTTTCTTGGTAGATATACAGGAAAACTATTTTCTGAATTTAATAAGTCAGAACCTATTGGTTATATAGGAAGAAGAAATTCAGCACGAGAGGTTAGAGAAAGTGCAGAAAAAATGATGATACAAATAAAGGCGGGCACCAAATAGGTACTCGCCTTTTTTATTATATAAGAACTAATAAAAGTCCTATTACTATTCCAATTGCATCTGCGAGAATGTCATACCAATCCCACTTATTACCCGGAGCTTTACTATCTCCGTATTCTTTACCTATTGATAAACCTGCTGCTAGACCTATACCTAGCCAGATGTTTATACTTCCAGCAATTAACATTACTAAAAGATTAACTAAACAATGTTTCAGTTTATCACTTTGTTTTAGGAAGTTTACTATTTTCTTCAGAATTTCCTTCATCGCTTTTAATTTTTTTCCAAATACCTGTTACTGAATCTATTCCTAATAAAGCCATAACACATATTAAAAATGTATCTATCATTAATGGTGCTTGTATACACATTACAGTACAATATATAAGTACTGCAACTGCTACAAACCATCCTATTACTCCACACACTCGCTTAGACGAGATTCCAGAATGTGAAGTAAACATTTGTCTTACGAAAGTTATGAATCTCATTTATTCATGAGCATTTGTTATTATGTCATTTTAATTACTATCTTTGCAATTATTAATTTTAAAATTGTAAGATTATGCAGTCTCCTTTTATTCTCTATGGTAAATCGGGGAAGAAATATGAATTTCATTCTATTTGCCCTATTTCCACTCTTCCAAATCTAAAATTTCAAAAGGATTTTGGAATCATATATGTATATCTCCATATTGATTCTAATGAGAATATACGTCTTATTTACTGTGGTAAAGACGAAAACCCTCCCAAGAGATTTAGAGAGCACGAAGAAAATGATAAAAACATAATCAGCAAATCTAATTTTGTTGCAATATGTCACTATCTATATCTAAAGGATATGGAAAATGACGAAATTGATTTAATAAAAGGCAATCCATTCGAGGAGAATATTCAACATAATTCATAGATTTTTCAATATTTCTACTGGAATGTAAGTTGCCAATTTCCAATCTGTACTATTTATTTCCGCTTCGTTGAACGTGTATGCATTATCTATTTCACATACACATATCTTTTTTGTATCATTTCTAAATATGGCTATTAACGTTCCATATACATTATTATGTAGTCGTATTTTAAGTCCTTTAACCTCCGTGTCTTTAATCCATTTATTTAATTCATTTTCCATAATTCATTTGTTCATTTCATTTATAAAGTACTCTATTGTATTCCAATACTTATCTACTTGCTGCTTTACATACCACATATCTAAATGAGAATATTTTCCAAAATTATCATCTTGTATATCAAGAATATACTCTCCAATAGGTTCTGGATATGGGTTAGTCACATATATATTCAATACTACTTCCCCTAAATATTTATCCAGTAGTTTAGATTCAGAATAAGGAGTTTCGATAAAATGCCCATTTGTATCACATTGACTTAACGTAGTAACTAAGAACTCTTTAACTGCATCTTTATTAGTATCTTTATTGACTCTAATTAGTCTATTCCCATTTCCATTTATTGCATTTATTATCATAATCAATTTGTTTTAAATCCGTTTTTAATTGCCCACTGCTCTTCTACTGGAGATGCAGGGTCATAGAATACTTTATTGTAAGGCATCCTATTTAAAACAGCCTTATCACTATAAACTTGTGGATAATGGTAGCTACTAGTCACTTCTCCATTGGGGTACGTAAAATATCCCTTACTATTAGCTATTTTATCTACAAGTTCAGGGTTCAGGTCTTTTATATCTACAACCCCAGCATCTAACCCTGTATCTTTTTCTATCTTTCTATAATCTTTTATAGTAGGAGTTCCTCTCTTTGATTGTAACTTCTGAATTTCTTCTGCGTATGCTTTCTTCGATGCAGGAGACACGTTGTCTTTAAAACCAGTTTTAGCCAGTCTTCTCTGTAAGGGTGTCATCCTTGAATACCTAGTTAAATTTCCTAGATATTCTGCTTGCATATCCTCATATATCTGCCTTAACTTAGGACTACTAAGAGTACTCATTCCTTTATCTTGGGCATTTATTAATGCTGATTTATTTCCACTTACTAAAGTCGTTTGGGACGGCTTTGCTGTTATATTAGCAAATGGATAGAATGTATCTGAAGGCTCTACAGATGCAGGCTTTAATCCTTTAGTAATTTTAGGGTCAAATATCATTAAATCCATGTGGTCCCAATTATTTTTCTCTGAATGAGATACAACTGGTCTGTCAGTAGTAAAATTAGTTCTGGCAAAATCAGCTCTTGGAGTAGGATTACTTACTTGTATAGTACCATTGGAATTAATGGGCGCAGGTTCAGAAATCTTCCTAAGTAATTCTGGATTTCAAGCTTTAGTATTAAGATTTAGCCTTCTTCCTACTGTACCTGTAAATCTCTGTAGAGGATTACCATAATATCCGAACTTTCCACCAACAGTAGTGTATGCATCTCCTGCTATTAGTCTCGGAGTCATATTAGCTCCTAATCCACCAACAGCTCCTCCAATAAGCCCACCCATTGTTTTATAATTAGTATTATTATCTGTTTTATCATCAATAGATTCTCCTACTTTAGTACCTACATAACTGGTTCCCAGACTTATTAATGTAGGAATTGTAGCTGTAGCAAGTCCATATCCAAGTCCTGCTATTCCAGCGCCTGCCAGTACTGGAGTTGCTAGTTCTCCAGTAGTCTTTAGAAATTTACGCTTTCCTCTATCTACTGCACCAGCAAGATTAATATTTCTGGGAGTAACTGTTACTTCTGGAAGAGTGACATTATTCATGCCATTCTCATTAGTAACTGGCAATACCATATTACCTCTCTTATCATAACCTCCCATATATTTAATCCCACTAGAAGGATTCTGATATTTAATAATACCACCTCTCTTTAAGTACTTATTAAGTGATAAAGTTCCATTCAAATTTCTCCTATAAGAATCTTTATCTGCACTATAATTATACTTTCCAGAATTATTTCCATGCAATCTATCTATAAAGTCATTAGTATCTTTAGCATCTAAAGCTTTATATCTATCATTCAATACTTTTACTTTATAATTAGCATAAGACTTTAAATCATCAAAATCTATATAATCAAATCCGTCTTTGTATCTGCTCTTCTTATATTTAGGAGCTATTGAATCACCTGGATGCTTAATTCCACTTAAGTTAAACCCTCTTTCACCTCTAGGGTCTAATCCATAATTACTTTCTAATGCTGCTTGCCTTACTAAGTTATTAAGATTAGTAGTGGGCAATCCATTTTCTTCTAATGCTTCTTTAAAGATAGGAGTCATTACACTCGCAAACTCTTCAAACTTATTCCCTGTACTTCCAAATTTATGGGAATAATCTAGAGAAGGCTTCTTTCCTTCTAATAGCTTATTGATAAAAGGATTAACACTTCCAGATAAGAATGAAGTTGCAGCACTAGGAGCATATTCTTTAATAATATCTACAACATTAACAGGCTCTTTAGGTTCTTCTTTTGGAAGAATACTCTTAACCTTATTAATAGCTTTGGTTACTATTCCGTCTTGTGCTTTAATGACACCACCATTTTCTAACTGTTCACTTTGTGGAGTTACTGGAGTTCTCGCTTCTGGTTTAGGTTTATAAGACTTATATCTGCTCCAATCAAAACCAATCATTTCTTCATTATGAGCATCTGATTTCTCTTGCCTAAATCGCCTTAATATTCTAGCTTTTAACTCTCCTGCGTTTTGTAACTTTGGAATCTTCATTCCTACTTGAGCTTTAGCTATTTGATTATAGACGTTAGATAATGCTTGTCTGTATTTAGGGTCAGTTGCATATCCACCTTTGACTACTCTATCAATAAAGTCTCCAGTGAAGGCATTATATCTTTTATTATTTAATAATGATACATGATAATTAGCATAATCATTTATATCTTTAAAGTCTCTAAAGCTATCGTTTATATGGATACTCTTTCCATTAATTACCTCTCTAGTTTTTCTTATAGTTCCTTTCCCTTTTATCCCTCCAAAGTTGAATTTACCTGACTGACTTTTTCCCCAATTACTTTCTAAAGCTGACTGGGCTACTAAATATTTTGCATATTTTGTATCCAAACCTTTAGCCTTAAGTGCATTTTCAAATGCGGGAGTCATTGTCTTTATAAACTCATCCTTTGACTTTATATTGATAGGTGTAGATTCTTTACTTTCTACAATAGGAGTTTCTTCTTTAGAAGTGGGAAGAGGTTCTGTATTTACCTTCTCTTCAACAACTGGCTCTTCCTTCTTCTCCTCTGCTTTAGCCATTACATTCTGTCTATTAGCTTCCAATCTATTTATTGGAAGTTCTTCAATTTCAACAGTAGCTACAGGCTGTTCAAATACTGGGCCTTCATAAGGAGTTATACTATTATATGTAGTAAATATATTTCCTCCTAATTGTCGTTTAAGAGTAGTAGGTTTTTTCAAATCAGATGTAGGAGTTGTTGACTTAACAACTTTCTTTCTCATGTCTCGTTTAGTCCCTGTTAGAATTTTATGATTCTTTACTAACGGAGACTCTTTAAATTTCATCGCCATATTCTTTTAATCCATTTGTATTGAAAGACTTTTCTGCTTTCATAATAATCAACCTCATATTGAGCCATTCTAGCTTCTCTTTCAAAAGAGATAGCTCTATACGCAGTATGCCAATTTCTATATATAATTAACTTAATAAGGAACTCTAATACATATAAGGGATAGTATGGAAGTATTCCAACTTCTAACATTTGTATTGTATGAGTTCCTTCATGTCTGGCTGCCATATCAGTAAAGTTTTTTAGAACATCCTTTATTCTGGTAACCATTATTCCAAAGAAATTAAAATACTTAAAGCTCTTAAAAGGAAGTAACTTGTTAATAAAGAATAAGAGTTTTCTTTTCTTATCCCATACGAATTTCATACTCTAAATTTTAGATAGATTGTTTATAATTATCATCTAACCATTTTCTAAAGGCTTGTGCATCAAAGTTTTCAAGTGGTCTAATTACTCCTCCTTTTTCATGTTTCCATTTAGCAGCATTACGAGCAAAGTTAGCTCTTTTCTTTTGTAATGGAGTTGCATTAGGATTGTTGAGTACTGAACGAGCATGTTCTTGAACACTTTGTCCTGCTTTCTTTGCAGACGCTGTGAACTTACCTTTGTTTTCAGGTTTTATATGAATTCCACTTCCGCTCTTGTGTTTTGGAATCAATCTACCTCCTCTTTTAAAATAATCTGCTTCTTCGTAGCTAAGTGAATTTACGTAGCCTACGGCTGCTTTATGCAGTCTGTCCAATAAAGTTTTATTTTCTCCCATAGTATAATAAAATAATTATTTCATTTTGTAGACTACAAAAATATAGCTAAATTTGCACAATAACAAATGAAAGTATGAATTATATGAAATAATGTGGAAAATTTAAGTAAAGATTTTTAGAACTATTTAACTATTTAAGAATTTAAAGAAACAGAACAATTAGTATGTTAGATTTTATTAAAAAGGTGTTCAATTTTATAAATGGCTTGAATCCTACAGTTAAAACCATAATCATAATGGGACTACTGTTTTGGTGCACACAAGTATGTTTAGTAAATCAAAGTAAGCTATTTATAACTGACTACATCGAGTCTGTTGAGTACAATAACAGAAAATCTGAGGAGTATTCTCTGAAAGTCTCTCCCAAAATTAGGAGACAAGTAGAGAACATTAGGAACAAAGATACAGATGCTTCAAACGTTCTTCTATTATCTTTTCACAATACCAAGAAAAGTTTACAGGGTTTTTCCTATATGTATTTAACGGCATTAACTGACTCTCCAAGGGGTATAGATGATGAAAGTTGCCTTGACATATGGACAAGTCTTCCGTATTTACAGTTCTCGGACGAAGTAGAAAAGATTAGGAGAGCCAGCTATTTAAGAATAGATTCGCTGGAATCTGCAAAAGAAAAGTTTCCGCAATTGTACAAGAAACTAAAGATGAGCGGAGCTTGTGCCGCAGCACTGTACCCGATTGAGGGTATTGATAGCGAAGGTTTTATAGAACCTGTTGGAATGATTGTCGTGATGTACGATGAACCAAAACGCTATTATTTAGGATATTATAACGAATGTATTGCCCCTTATATTCAAGTACTTTCCACGCTATTAAATTATAATACAACGTACAAAAATAAACAATGAATTATGCAAGTTGATAAGAAAAATGGTAATGTATGTTACAATGATTTGAATCATATCTATTGGAACGAAAAGGACGAATCTAGATATATATCAGTTACTACACTAATACACTCTTTTACTCAACCTTTTGATAAGGAATTTTGGAGTGCCTATAAAGCATTAGAAAAACTTATTCCAAAAGAAAATTGGGCAATAGAAAAGAAATCACTTTTATCTACTAAAAGATTTGATACATCTATATTGGATTTATATAATATTGATGCTGGAGTATTTAGTGATACACAACAGGATATACTAGATGAATGGGATAAGGCTAATAAAGACTCTTGTGAACGAGGTACTGCAATTCATGCAGAATTAGAAAATCAATATTACAAGAAGCCGAAGGATATAAGCCTTAAAAAGTACGGACTCGGAGGTAAATTCGAGTGTAAGAAAGGGTACACAGAATTAGATATGAAACAGGGAGTTTATCCTGAATATCTAATATCATACGAATCAGAAGACGGAATGTTAAAAATTGCTGGACAGATAGACTTATTAATAAAAGATGGTAATGACATCTATATTGTGGACTATAAAACCAACAAAAAGATTGACCAAAAATCTGGATTCGACACATCAACAAAGAAAAATGCAACAATGCTTTATCCACTTACTAATCTAATGGATTGTAATTATATGCATTACACTATGCAATTAAGCACATATGCTTATATGTTACAGCAATTAAATCCAGAGTTTGTAGTAAAGCAATTAATATTAGTGCATTATGACCATGATGGCAACGAAACTACATATAATCTCGATTATCTAAAAGAAGATGTAGAGAGAATGTTTAGCTTCCATAAGAAAAACATGATTAAGGAAAAACAACGAGCTAAAAGACAAAGGATAGAATATTAATCTTAGTAGAGAAGAATAAATTTAAGGAGCATTTTTAAAGCCTTATATAACGCTTTAAATGTTAAGCAATGTAATAGAGATTCGAACGGATTAATATATCCTTATTTATAGACATGAATGTAGGACATATTGTAACTGGACACTTAAATGAAGTTCTCAATTTGAAACAAGATATTTCAAAGAAGAGACTAGAGATATGTAAAACATGTCCCTTATTTACTCCTAAATTAGGAGGAATGTGTAATAGAAGATTATGGTATAATGCCCAGACGGGAGATGTAAGTACAGTTAAATTAGATGGATATGTGCGAGGATGTGGATGCAGACTAAAAGCAAAAACCACAATGTCAAGAGAATCTTGCCCCGCAGGAAAATGGTAAAATTATAAAATGTAAATGAATTATGGCACACAACCCAGGAGAATACGAAAAAGTAAAAATAGCACAAGAATTAGTAGGTCTAGACTCAGGTGACCAACACTTTGTAATGTCAGCAGAAGAAGATGTTAAAGAAAGAATGGCAAGAGACGCTGCTGTCAAATTTAATAATAGTGTTGACGAATATACAGCTAAAATGGATGACTATATTAAAGATGTTGAAGAAAAGGCAAAGAGTATTGCTGAAAACATGAATGGATTAGAAATCATGCCAGTCTTCAACTATATGATAGTTAGACCTTATGACCAAAATCCTTATCAAAAAATTAAAGTTTCTTCGTCAGGACTTATTTATGATTTAGGTGGACACAAACCAGAGTTTAAGAACCCTGATAATGGACAATTAGAAGAAGAAGAAAACTTCATTGTTGTAGGTAAAGTAATTGAAGTAGGTCCAGAAACTAAGTATGTTAGAGAAGGAGACGATATATTCTTTACTAAACCTTCACAGACTCCAATACCATTCTTTAAAATGGGACTTGTCTATGTAAGTGAACAACGTGTTCTTGCAGTAGTAAATGAAAAATTAAGAGCTCGTTTCCAAAGAGCTGCAGAAGGAAAACTAAAAGCATACAATAAATTTTAATTATGGAAGAAAAAATATACTTTTTGCCTGGCGATGTGGTAACACTACGTCAGGCAATTCCTTATAAACCAACTATGATTGTTGTAAAGAAGGAAACAAAGATAATAAACCCACGTAAATCTGCTGGAATAGAAGGATTTACAGGAGGAAAAGAAGATTGCCTTAAAGGAATTAAATGTAGATGGTTCACATCAACTGGTGAATTACAAGAAGCAGTATTTAACACAAAGGATTTAATAAAACTATAACAATGGTTTCTAGAAGAAAACTTAGACAACAGGCCGAGAGAAACTCACAAGCTGCACAATCATCTTTAGCTAACTTTAAACCAGCAGCACCTGCGACACCTTCTTACCCTAATTTGGGAACTAGAATTGGACAGCAACCTCAAGGACTTTCTTTCAGTGAAAGAAGTGAAATGAGAACTAAGTTAAATAACACTAATGGTAAGAAGATGATACAGGAAACAAATGCTAAATTTAGAGGACAGCCAAGTAGATTTACTGGCTCATTTAATAATGCATTTGCGGCAGCTAGACAGAAAGGATTGCAACAATTTGAATGGAATGGTAAATTGTATGGAACACAATTAGCTACTCAACAAAAGGCTCCTGCACAGCAACAGGCTGCTCCTGCTAATGAACCTACCTATCTCGATTCTATGAAAAGAGGTTCTCTACCACAAGTAGATGTAGTAGCAAAAAGAGTTTCAACTGCCCCTATTCCTGCTCCAGTGCAGCCAGCACAAAATACTCCAAGTGCAGACTCTTTAGGATGGGGAAGTAACCAAGGCCCTTATCGTTCAGCAGGAACTATTGCTCCTACACGAGGATTTGATAATAGAGGAGCATATTCTACGACAGGTGGTTCATTTACAAATACAGTTGGAAACAATCCAAATTACGAAACTTCTCCACAAATAAGAAGGTATACTCCTTCTTTCAGATTTCCTGGAGTTAGAAGTAACGAGAAGGGAGGAAAACTTGAAGACAAACAAAAAGCATTTGTTGCATACTTAATTCAAGCTTCTGGAGTAGATAGTGAGGATGAATTAAATGATTACATTCAAGATTTAGGACAAGAAGGATTACAAAAAGAATTGGAGAAATTTGAAGAACTTATGACACAAGGAACTGAACAAGTACCGGCAGCAGCTAAAGGTGCAAAATTAAATTATATCAAATCATTAAGAGGACAATGTCCTGATGGATTTGAAATGCAATATTTCAAGAAAGGTGGAGTAATGTGCAGTCAATGTATTAAAAAAGCACAAGCACAGAAAGCTACTAAGGCAGAAAAAGGAACTAAAGTAGTTCAAGACTTTAAAGCCGACATGAAGAAATGTGGCGGAAAGATGAAAGGCAAAATGAAGAAAAAAGAAGACGGAGGAAAAGTAAAAACTATTCCCGGAGTTTTAGATACGAAAGAAAATAAACTGTCTCCAAAGAGTAAAGTACAAATAAAGAAACATTACTTTGGAGGAAAACTCTAAGTAACTTATGCAGAAAATATTTCTATATGATAATGTAAATAATAGAATAGAGTTAAATGTTCCGGAAATTTTACTCACTCGTGAGTTTAAAGCCCTAATGGATAAAAAAAGAAATATTACTCCCAAGGATAAAGAAGGAAAACTTGGAACTCAAGCATTTAAAGAATTTACATATATATGGCTGGCATTAGATTGGCTATCTCCTTATGCTGATTATGCAGAACAAGAGAGACACCAAGAAGCTTTAAAGGACGCAGGACTTACTCAGGCAGAGTTTGATGACCCAATATTTAGGGCAGCTTGTAGAAAATACAGAGCTTTACAAGAAGAAACTCGTTCAATAAAGATGCTAAAAGCAGCTCAAAACACGGTTGATAAATTTATTGACTATTTCAATAACATAGACCCAGAAGAGAGAGATTTACAAACTGGCAAACCTATCTTTAAAGTAAAAGATATTATGGCAGAAATCTCTAGTTTATCTAAAGTTAATGATGAACTGAAGGCATTAGAAGGTCAGGTTAAGAAAGAACTCGTTGAAGATTCTTCTTTACGTGGTGGTGCTACTGATGGATTTATACCTAAAGACTTTTAATTATGGCTAGAGGAAGAAAAAAGAAAGTTGTTGAAGAACCTACTTTAGATATCCTTCCGGAAAGAGTCCAACGAATATTACAAGAAGTAAAACAGAAAGAGGACCAAGAGTTCAAGGATGAAATTACTTCTCTAATAAAGGCTAGAAAAGGAGAATGGGATGTCACTATAAATGATGATATCCCATTTTTTGATTCCAATCTATCCTACGAACTTACAGGATATAAACCTATTGATGACAAACACGGATTGGACTTTGACCCAGCTTGGTATACTGAAGCTAAGGATACATTTATGAGAACAGGACATTACTGTACTTATAGATTTGGAACCAAGCCTTATAATGACTTCTGGACGCAAGAATATATAAGATGTAGAGATGGAATGACAGTTAATGGATATACAATTACTGGTGATAATTATTTCTTCTTGAATTATTATCAATTAATGGACTTGACATCGGCTGACAAAGCCGGTGGTGGTAGACTTTATGACTTCCCAAGATTCTTCGTAAAGCAGTATGAATATTTCCATTACGTTGAATTATGTAAGAGATTAAGAAAAAATGCCATAGGACTTAAAGCCCGTGGAGTTGGATTCTCTGAAATCGGTGCTGCAATTGCAGTAAACACATATAATTGTAGAAGAAACTCTGTTATAGTTATTGCAGCCCAACTTGAAAATTATCTTACTAAGACTCTTAGTAAATGTTGGAAACAGTTGGACTTTTTAAATGACTATACTGATGGAGGATTTTTCAAACTAAGGCAAGTAGAAGATACAGCTCTTAGTAAGAAAGCATCTGTTTATAAAGTAATAAATGGACAGAAAGTAGAAGCTGGATGGATGTCAGAAATCACTGGTATCAATGCTGATAAGCCAAATAAGATTCGTGGTGACCGTACCGACTTATTAATATATGAAGAAAGTGGTTCTTGGCCTCAATGGAAAAGAGCTTTCGAACAGGGAGACGCTCTTGTAGGTATTCAGGGAGCAAAGTTCGGAATTAAAATGGCTTGGGGAACGGGTGGAGATAAAGGTCCTTCACTTGAAGGATTAGCTAAAGCATATGAAGAACCTGATACATACGATGCCCTTCCTTATAGACATAAATACACTCCAACTGGTGAAGAAGTTATTACAGCTTATTTTATTCCTGCATATACTATTATTAATAGACCAGGACTTATCGATAAAAGAGGTTGGACAGACCCAGTTAAGGGTAGGGCCTATTATGAAAAGGAAAGAGACAAGAAAGCAGCCGACCCTGAAACTTTAATTATACACTGTGCTGAATATTGCTTTACAGCAGACGAAGCTCTAGCTTTAGAAGGTACTAATAAATTCAATAAGGTGCTTATTTCAGAACAGATTGCAAGAATTAGAGTTGATAAACAAGGTCAGAAAATTAGTGTAGGTTCTCTTGAATATAAGTTTAATGGCCCAGTACAAAAAGAAAATATAGTTGGCTTTAAATGGATAGAAAATTCTGCTCATGGTAAAGTACATATATTGGAACATCCTATTTGGACTATTGATGATAAACAACCTAAGATGAGGGATATGTATGTGGCTGGAATAGACAGTATTGATATTGGACAGAAGGAAACTTCTGATGCTACTAAAGACCCTTCTGATTTCTGTATTGTAATTAAGAAAAGAATTAGAGGTCTTACTGACCCTATGTATGTTGCCTATTATAAAGACAGACCTCAAGACGTGAGAGATGCATATAAAATTGCACTTAGACTTATGGAATATTATAATTGCCAATGTGTAATTGAAGCATCTAAAGTTGCTATGATTACATGGGCTAGAGAAAATAAATGTCTTAATAGGTTTATGCGAAGACCTAGAGCTACTATGCCTGATGTTCAAAATGGACAAAGTAAACAGTATGGTGCTCCGGCAACAGTGGCAGTTATTGATTTACAAACTGATTTAATTGCAGACTTTGTAAATGACTATTGTCATACAATATGGTTCCCAGAAATGCTTGATGAACTTAATCGCTATACTGATGAGAATAAGCGAAAGTTCGATATTGTGGCAGCTATGGGTATGGCTGAACTTGGTGACCAAGAGTTACAAGGAATAATACCTAAAGCTGTTGAGAATGTTGATGATGCATTTCAAGACTTTGGATATTATAGAGACGAGAACGGAATTAAAAGGTGGGGAACTATTCCCAAAGAGAAACCTAATATTCCTAAGTATGATTTATTCCCTTATCATTATGACAACGACAGAACTAGAAGCAGCAATCCTCGACATAATCCGCAGATGCTACAAGATGGAATATACTAGCAAACTTATAGTGAAAGAACTTCCAGAAGGAGGTTATTCAGCTATATTTGCAATGAATAATATTGATAAACCATTGGTAATCTCTGGACAATTGGGAGCTTGCGACTTTTTAAAATATATAGAACAAGAACTTAAAGACAAATGTCTTTGGAGAGTTGAATATTCATTAGGATATCAATCATTCCCAGAGCCTTGTCCAGAATCACCTGAACAAACAAAATGTAAAAATGAAAGATACTAAAAAGAATGAAGAGTTGATGGAAGCTACCAACAGGGCAATCAGCGAGCTGGTTTATCCTAAGTACAGGTTGCAAAAAGCATACAACTACTATAACTGCAAAAGAGATGCTGAGCAGTACAGATTTCTTGAAGAAAATTATGGTATAGGTCAACCTACATCAGTAGAATTCATACCTCTTATTAGGAAACATGTGGATGCTTTAGTAGGAGAGTTTCTAGGAACTCCAATTCTTCCTAAAGTATCTTGCAAAGACTCTGCAACGATAAGTGCCATCACTCGTGAAAAAGAAGTCGCAATTTCCTCTGAGGTATATAGTCTTCTACAAAAACACTTAAAGAACTCTATGCTTAGCTTTATTGATGGAAGAGATATTACAGATAAAGCTATAGAACAACAAATACAAAAGTTGATTGATGATTTAGACCAATCATTTATCTCCCAATATGAAATGGCAGCTCAAAATGTTATTGAATATATCATGCAAAGTAGAGACACAGACCTTATGACTAAACTAAGAATATTGTTCTTAGATTTACTAATAACTGGTTATGCTTTCTATAGAGTAAAGCCATCTTCAAGTAAAGGGAATATTGATATACTCAATCCTTTAAATACATTTATTGATAGAAATCCGGAGTCTATATATATTAAAGATTCTTATAGAGTTGTTGTAAGAAAATGGCTTACTAAGAATCAAATCTTAAATATATATGGTAGAGATTTATCAAGAGATGATATTGCTAAAATTAAAGACTCATGGCATCAGAGCTTTGATACTTCACATTACTATGTAAGGTCATTTGCTGATGTAAAGAGTGGCGCTCCTATGACAGACGGACTTGAAGCAGGAAGAGAAATAGTTCCTGGATTTCCGGATGAAGCTATTCAATCTTACAATTATAAGTTAATTCCTGTGTACGAAGTAGAATGGACTGAAACTGATAAAGACTATAACTTACAAAGATATGAAACTGTTCGTATAGGACAAGAGATTTATATCTTAAGAGGTAAAAATGAAGAAGTGATAAGAAGTAAAGATAATCCTTCTTATTGTGGTTTATCAGTAAATGGAGTCTACTTTAATGATAGAAACAATGAACCTTTCTCTCTAGTATTAGCTTGTGCTAATCTACAAGATAGATATGACTTATTACATTTCTATAGAGACAATTTAATTGCAAATAGCGGTACTACTGGAGACTGGCTAGACTTATCAGTGCTTCCAACAGCTCTTGGAGTTAAACTTCCTGAAAGAATCCAGAAATGGATTGCTTATAAGAAATCTGGAGTTGCAATTATTGATACATCTCAAGAAGGAAGACAATTTAATAGTAATACTACTTATTCTGGATTTGATGATACAGTTAAAGCTCAAACTATCCAAGGTATTCAAATTGCAATTGATGCTACTGAAAACACAACAAGTTCTATTACTGGAGTCTTTAGAGAACGTTTAAATGGAATCCAACAGAAGGATGCAGTCACTAATGTACAGACAAGTGTTAATAATTCATTTATTATTACTAAGAAGTATTACCAACAAATGGATTTAGTAACTAATGAGCTTCTTCTTGATTGTTTAAACATAGCTAAAATAGTTTATAAGAATGGATTGAAGGGAACTTTAATTCTTGGAGATAAATATCAAAGAGTCTTTACTGCACTTCCAAAATACTTTACTGTCAGTGATTATGATATTCATATTGTAACAAGCACTGATGTTATTAAAGATATGGAATCTATTAAAGCTATTATTCCTGAATTTATTAAGAGCGGAACTCTAGAGCCAGGAATAATCTTTGAAGCATTAACTGCTAAGAGCTTAACTGAACTTAAATATAAAGTACAGAAAGCACTTAAAGTACAGAAGGATGAAAATGGTCAGATGCAGCAACTTATGCAGCAGAATGAACAACTTCAACAGCAAGTACAACAACTTCAACAACAATTACAGCAAGCTCAAAGTAAGGTCGAATCTCTTAATGAAGCTAGATTGCAAATTGAAGATAGAAAGGCTAAAGCTGATGAACAAATCGGATGGTATACAGCTAAGACT
>ENA-OPST01000315-OPST01000315.1-human-gut-metagenome-genome-assembly--contig:-NODE-315-length-15458-cov-18.479582_pt1 | contig 15458 bp, 6 predicted proteins | sample MGYA00241812_ERZ501915 | MGnify/ENA primary metagenome ERZ501915 (study PRJEB25962, sample SAMEA2042453) | human gut metagenome | biome: human gut; feature: human-associated habitat; material: faeces...
AAGTATGCTAATTATATTAATAGAGAACTTAGAGGTAAAGATGCTAAACAACTTAATTCTGAATGTAAAACTGTTGATGATATTTTTAATCTTAAATTAGGATTAAGAAGTAAACTTCTTGTTTATCTTGAACGAGAACCTAATGCTCCATTTAAATATATTAGAAATGTTAATCAACAAAAGTATGAACGTGGAGCACATAATAATGGTAATAAAACTAGATATAGTGATAAATAAAGTAATGTAGTTGGACGTTCCGCTGCGCTCCACTCAACTCCCCGTAGAGGATGAAGATGAATATTGAACTAATTCTAGCTAATTCTAATCCTATCCATCCTCCACGGGGAGTATCCACTAATGATTTTGCTAATCTTTTTAATACTGAACTTATTAATATTGCTATTGTATGTATATATATAAGATAGGGTTAACATTTATTAATCGCTGATACTCAATAAGTTAGAAGAAAAAATAAAAAAAAGTTACGCCACCCATGGCGTGTTTAACACTTATTTTAACTAAAATATCGCCATCGGAGGTTGAATTTTCGTTATATTGATAAAGTTGCTAATCATTAAACAAATAAAGGTATGCCTGAATTTAATTTTAAAAGTCCTGTTGTTACTCGTAAAGTTCGTGAAACTGAACTTATTCTTGAAGAAGTAATTCCTAGTCCATTTTTTGTTGAAAAAGAACTTAAAGATATTAATATTGTTGAAGCTGAAGCTTCTAGAATAAAGATTATTCAAAGTTTTTATGAACGTAGAGGATATGCTCAAATAAGTACCGACTTACTAAATTATATTACTAATAACGCAAAAAGCGTAGTTATTGTTAAACTGATTTGTTATATTGCTAAAACTATTAAGTTTAATTCTAATAAAATTATACTTAAAGAAAATGATGAAACTAAGAAGATTTGTTCATTTATTCATCTTCATAGATATATTAAAGAACTTGAAGCGAATAATATAATTCGTAGAACTACTAAACAATCTGTTTATGTTGTTAATCATGAAATGATATTTAAAGGTAGTTATTCTGATTTTATTAAAGTTTATCTTGACATATATAAAGAAGTTGGTATTATGCTTGATGCTGATGGTAGAGTTATTCTTGATAAATCTATAAATTATGGCAAATAATAAAACAATTACAATAGAGTATATCATTGCTAAACTTGATAATGATTTCAATCCTGATGGAAGTGATTGGATTCCTAGAGTTCCTGCTTGGTGTGTTGACGCTATGAATGAACTTAAAGTTCTTCGTAAAGTTGATAAGAAAATGAAACTAACCGTCATTAATAAGATAGCTAAAAGTAAATGTTGTCTTATTGATGACGGTCTTAAAGTATATGATAGTAATGGTTGTGAAGTACCTAGAGCTGATACTAGTAAATATAGATGTGGTGATACTGAATCTGCTCCATCCTCTACGGGGGGTCAAGCGGAGGACGAAAGTCCGGAGCGTGCTACTAATAAAGACTATCTTGGTATGCCCGATGATTGTTGTCCTAATGGTTCTAGAACTAGAGAAGTTATTGATACTGGTAAAATAGGATGTAATCCTGTTGTTTATACAGTTCATAATAATACTGAATGTCCTAGATGCCAACATGAAGTACATTCTCATTGTCAGATCCCCCGTGGAGGATATGATAAGTCAAATCATAATTATGTTCTTATTGGAGGTAATACTATTGAACTTAATTTTAATGATACTTGTATAACAGTTGTTTATAAAGATGTTGAAACTCAATATAGTGATAACTATCATTGTGAGATTCCTGTTATACCTGCTAATGGTAAATTAATTCAAGGTCTTACTTATTATTGTATGGCTCGTATGCTTATGAGAGGATATAAACATCCTGTGTTTAATCTTTCTGCTAGTCAATATGGAACTAATCCTTTCTATCTATGGGAAAGTATGAAGAAAGATATTAAGACTAGTATTCTATTAGATGAACAAAGTGATGATGATAGTGGTTGGAATGAGTTCTTTTATAACTTTACTTTTCCTAAATAATTATGAATATACAAAAGAAACTTAGTCTTAATAAACATCCGGGTGATTGTGTACCTTATTCATTAGTTGCTGCTAAGAACGTTAAAGTAAGTAATGATGATAGGATGATTGTTAATGAAGAAGGACTTGAAGATTGTAAAGCAATTGCCAATTCTATTCATGAAGATGGTATTAATAATTTTAAAATAGTTGGTGTTATTCCAACTAGTACTGAACTTATTTTATTTATTGTTAATACTGATTCTAATGAGTCTTATATTTATAGATATAATGAACAAGCTGATAATTGTTATAGAGTAAATAGTAATTGGAAATATAATGGTGGAAAGATTAAAGGAACATATACTTATAATGTTAAAAATCATCTTATTATAGCTATTGCTGAAAGTAATACTTCTATTGATGTTCCTCTTAAAACTATTAATATTGATTTAGATTCTGACCGTCCTGATTCTGAAATGTCTGTTATTCCACAAATAACTTTACCTACTATTAGTGGTTTAAATTATGTTAGTGGTGGAGCTTATAAAGGATTTTATTTTATATTTATTAGATATAAGATAGATAAAACTAATTATACTAAATGGTATAGTATTGGATTTCCTATTTTTAATGATGTTATAATTCCACAAGTTATTAATAAAGTTTGTTTTAGAAAAACTAATGTTTATGAACCGAAAGATGAACCAAACGGTTATTGTTATGGTAATACCGATTCATTTAGTGATTCTAAAGATATATGTAATCAAACTTTTGAAATAAATATTAGTGGAGGTCGTTCTGGTCTTTATCAACTTGGTTTTATTGTATGTAAAAAAGATAGTACTCAAGCGTTTAGAACAGATGATTTAAATAATAATATTTTTAAATTTAGTAGAGATGTTCTTGTTGAATATAATGTTGCTGATTTAACTACTGACTATTATAATTATTATAATGTTGGTAATATCATTAATTATAAGAATAGAATATATATTGCTAATTATAATGAAAAAACTGATAACGATGACAGAACTTTAAGTAATGGTAAAACATTAGAAGAGGCTGTTAAAGATATTACTATAAAACTTCGTAATAAAGCTGTTAATGCTTATTATAATGATTATACCACTGTTAATGCAGTTAGTGAAAAAGGTCCATATTTTAAAATGGCTAGCCTTCAAATTACTGGTACTGCTGATTGGCAAATTAAAGATATTAATAAAGTATTCAATAATAATCAATATCCTTTTCGTGCTTTTAGAACTTTATTTAATGATACAGTTATACAAGGTATTGCAGCACATGAATATTTAAAGATTAATTATAATGCTAAAATAAAAGTAGGTAGTAGAGGTAGTCATAATCTTAAAGAATATCTTGCTTGTCATTGTTTTATTATTCCTACAAGTTATAAATATGAAAATAATCAATCTGTTTATACTTTACCTAGTACAGTTAAAATAGCTTGTTATGTTTATAATGGAATTGGATTTACAGAAGATACTGTATTTACTAGTGGACAAGTATTATTTGGTGATACTATATTTGATATTGATAATTGTAAAATGAGAATTACTCATTCTATTATCGAACCTAGTTATGATTTTAATGAACGTAAAAAGAATGATACTCTTATTCCTGGAGAAGTATATAACTTTTTTATTCATTTTGTTGATAAATATGGTGATGCTAGTAGAGGATATAAATTGTCAAATAAAGATAAGTATATAAATAATATTGTTAATGATGGTTCTCATTGTACTATAATTACTTTTAATTGGAACAATCAAGGTAATGGTAATATTCCATATTGGGCAGTTATTAGTGGAGATATTCCAATATCTACTATTAGTTCTAATATTAAAAGATATATTGCTAATCATAAAATTGTAGTTTATACTGCTGAACCAATAAATAATCCTACTACTAATATATTACTTAATAGTTCTGGTGAACTTGAAGCTACTAATAAAGATGAACTATATACTCTTATATCTAATTACTTTATTGATTATCAAGATAAAGATAAATATAATGATTTATATGTTTATCAAGTTATAAATAGTGGTAGTTATACTCCTTGTAGTAATCAAGTAATAGGTGCTATTGGTGTTGATAATGAAGCTAAATTTGGCTATTACGAAAATATTAATGGTGATGAACTATTTAGAATACCTGATTTAATATTTGATGCTGAAGCTATTGGTGGTGAACATACTAGAGATTTTGTGTATAATATGAATAATACTTTTAATAAGTTTTATATTCGTGCTAATATTGATACTACTTTATGGAATCAAATTAAAGAATTAGGTTATGCTGGATGGTTTATTAGTTATGAAAAAGTTGAACCTATTACTAGATATACTGGATTATTAACTAGAAAAGATTATTGTAATATAGCTAGTAATGTTACTTGGCAAAATGGTAGTTGGGGTACAAAACCCGGTTTTGTAGCGAATAATTTTACTAGTGATAAATGTTATCTATATAGTGGTCGATTTGATATTGATGATAGTATTAAATATGATTTTAATATTATTCGTATTGATGGTAAATGTAAATTTGAACCTTATAAAGAAAAACATGATGTAGTTGATATGGTAGTTAATACTACTTATCCTTATAGTTATAATATGCCAGTTATAGGTATTATTAGTAGAAATGAATATAAACCTATTAATAATTATAAACTAGTAGTTGCTGATAGTGTTACTGATAGTAGAGCTGGAAAAGGAACTGCTCTTGAAATGGATGATTATAAGGAATTACTACTTGATGCTGAAACTATGTTTCTCGCAACAGTTCTTAATTGTACTAAAAATATTTATACTAGCAAAGAAAAAGAACTTGTAAGACTTAATGACGTTTGCTATAATGGTGGAACTTATTCTATTGAACATGGATATAATGGTAGAATGACTTATGATGGTGTTCTTATTTATAATGATAATGGAGTTATAATGAACGAAGGTAATTATAAATTATATACTCCTACTAATAATCAATATTATTATAGTGGTGATGAACCATGTTGGTTTGATATTCCATTCAATGTTTATATTCAGTTTCCTTTATATAGTGATAAGTTCTTTGAAAGTAAATGTTTTAATAATGAACCTAGTAAGATAGCTTTTAGTATTAAAGAAGATACTGACAAGAAAAGTGTTGCTTTTGGTACATTTGTAGAACCTAAGAATAGTGTTGATTTATTTAAAGACCCTATTGGAAATGTTGACCAATATGTTCCTAAACTGTTAACTCAATATCGTAATGATATTATTAATATTACTCGTTTTGATAAAACTATAAGACGTAGTAATGTTATTCAAGATGAAAGTGAAGTTAATGCTTGGCGAATATTTCCTATTGAAGGTTATAAAAATATTACTGAAAATAAAGGAAGTATAACTAATTTAGTTGGAATTGGATATTATCTTTTAGTTCATACTCAACATAGTATGTTTATGTTTGATATAAGTGCTGCACTTAAAACTAGAGATGAAAATGTTCAATTATATCAGCCTGATGCTTTTGAAGTTGATTATAAAGAAGTCTTTACTAGTGATAAAGGTTATGGTGGACTGCAAGATGATTTAGCATATATAGTTGGAGAATTTGGGTATATTTTTTATAATGATGATTTTCATAAACTTTATCAATTTGATGATGGTCAACTTAAAATAATGGATGAAGATATTAAATTATGGTTAGATAAATATCATCCTAATAAAGTTAGATTTGCTCATGATAAATTTAATAATCGTATTTTAATTAAATTTGATTATACTTATGATAATATTAATCCTAATACTAAAGAATCTATTATAGAATCACATAATGAAGTCATTAGTTTTAATTATAAAGTAGGTAGTTTTATTAGTTTACATGATTATTATTTTAATAATGCTTGGTCTACTAAAACTAAATGTTACTTTCAAACTGAACATAACAATGATAGACTTAATTGTCCTCTTCATGTATTTACTCATGAATATAATTATGGTAGATTTAATACTCACATGGGTGATGATAGTAGAAGTCTATATTTAGTATCTAAACAAGAAGTTGGTGATGAGCCTATATTAGTTCATAATAGTTATATTGATATTATAGTTAATGAATCTTATGAACTTATTAAGTTTCTTGAATTTATTAAATATAAAGTACGTAAGATATATATTCCTATTTATAGTGATAATATTAATAATCCTGTTGATTTAAGAGAACATCCTTATGCTGGAGATATACTTCGTATATTTAATGAAGATAATGATACTGATGATATAGATATTAATATTGATAAACTTAATGAATTTAATAAGTATAAAAAACCTTGGTATGAACTTACTCAATATAACTTTAATTATTTCCGTAATGCAATTAAAGAACATCCTAATATAGTAAGTGATAAACTTCGTAGAGTATATGGTAATTATTTTGTAGTTCGTTTCATATTTAATAATTCAGATAATAAGCGCATTGAATTTGAAAGTCTTGAATGTGCTCAAACTCAATTTAGAAAATTATGATACAGTATAGAGATAGACAAAGACAAAAAGCTTTTATTGGTGCTATTATTGGTGCAGCTGCTAGTATTGCTGGTGGTATAATTAAAGGTAATAAGCAAAAGAAAGCTCAAGAAAAAGCTCAAGCTGAAGCTCAAGCTGCGCAAGACCATAAAGATGCTTTACAAAATGCTCAAGCTTTAACTAGTGCTTATGCTAATCAAGATTATGTTGGCCAATATAATGATAAACTTACTCTTAAATGTGGTGGTAGAGTTCGACGTAAAGCTGGTTTCGGTACTGAATTTGCTGATGCTCTTCCGGGACTAGGTAATCTTGCTAGTTCTATTACAGGAGTTCAAGGACTTGGCGAATTAGGTACTGCAATAAGTCAAGGTATTTCTGCTAATCAACAAATTAATGAAAATAAACGTATTGCTCAAGAAGCTGAGCAACGTAAACAACTTCAAGCTGGTCAACAGCAACTTAATATTACTTCTGATAAAATGACTAATCCAATGACTATGTATCAACGTTCTAGTTTTATTAATAAATATAAATGTGGTGGACGTAGAAAAGCATGGATTGGTGCTGCTATTGGTGCTGCTGGAAGTTTAATTGGTGGTATGTTCGGAAGTAAAGGACAACAACCAATTCAAGTTAAACAAGCTGACCAAGCTAGTTATAGTGCTCCTAAAACTGGTCTTGAACGTCCTGAATGGATTACTAATGGTACTGTTCAACAACCTGTTATGCCTCAATCAGTATATCGAGATAGGCTAAATGTATATCGCTGTGGAGGTCATAGACGCTAGTCTTTTGCTCTCTGTTGAATTATTATATATAGGTATGAACTATTAATCGACTGATAGGCTATCGTTCAGCAGAGAGCCTTAAAATCAATCAAATTACAATTTCTCATTATATTATATAAAATGCCTAGAAAAGATAAAGTTATTCATATAAGTAATTTACCTAGTACATTTAGAGGTAATGTTACTCGTAATGGAAGATTTATTCAAAATGGTATTCCTCCACTTGGTGGAGCTTATGATAAAGTTGCTAAATCTACTGGTTTAATAAGACTTGGTAATGAATTTCTCTATAATGGTATAAACAATTTGGTGTCTAAAGATAATAGAGAAAAATTAATGAATAATACTGCTGGTAGACTTATTAATTATGTTAAAGATTTTAATAAAGAATCTCTTCCTAGTGACGATGAACTTGGACCAACATTTCCATTTAATATTATTCAAACTCCTAGAAGTAATGGAAAAAAGCTTCCTCAAAAACAATATGCTGTTGGTGGTAAAATACCAAATGTAGTTGCTGGTGGTATTGCTCAACCTCTTGGTAATAATTTCTTTTATATGAATGGAAGAAAACATAGTCAAGGTGGTATTGATATTGGTCCTAGTGATAAAACTGGTATTGAAGTAGAAGGTGGTGAAGTAGTTGAAACTAATGGAAATGAACTTAAAGTTTATTCTGCACAGCCTATTCTTAACGGTGCTAGTCCTGCTAAATTAGTTATGGGTGGAGCTAATCCTAATAAAGTATTTAAAGCTCAAGAAGATTTTAAAGATAGAAATAGAATTAATGATGATGGAACTAAATATAAAGAAGGTGGCAAAATTTATCAAGCACCTGATGAATATAAAAGACAAATCGCTGAAAGTGGTTCGATAATTATTGGTGGTTATCCTACAATAGCTGGTAATAGAAATTATAAATTTATTAAAGGTCTAACTAAAGCTTCTAGAATAGGTAGAACTGCTACTAATTTTATTAATTTAGGTAGACAAAAGATTTATGATTTAGCTAATAAAATTGATAATACTTGGATTAATCAAGGTATTAAAGAAGTTTATAGAACAACTATTGGTAAACATGGTAGTAATCTTCCTAGAACTATTGATTATATAAATAAAAATAATATAAATGAAAATAAAAAAGCTATGGGTGGATTAAGTAGAGATAAAGATTATGGTTCTAAAAAGAAACCTTATCCTAGTGTAGCTAAAAAAGATTTTGCTGGTGGACATAGAAGTTATCCTATTCCTACTAAAGCCGATGCTATTGATGCTTTAAGGCTAGCTGGATTACATGGTAGAAATGATGTTAAAACTAAAGTTTATAATAAATATCCTGAACTTAGAAAGAAAGGTAGTAATGGATTAATTGTTAGTATTAGTGGTAATGTTAAGAATGGATTAATTCATTCTCCATCCTCTACGGGGGGTCTACGCGACAAACTTAGAGATGGTGGAAAACGTATTAATCGTCATGGAAGAACTTGGGAATATGATGAACAAATTGGAGCTTATGTTCCTATAACTAATAGAACTATTAATAGAACTTCTGCTTATCCTATTAATAAATCCGCTAGAGGAGAAACTATTGTTGGTAGTGATTATACTTTTAGGAATGGTAGATGGTCTAAAAATAATAATGTAAATACTAATACTAATAAACCTAATATTGATAATGAAAATCGTCGTCCTCAATATTATGCAGAACGTAGACTTCCTTTATTTGAAGATGGTGCTGGAATTACTAGCGGTTTAGTTAGAGCTGGTTGGAGTCATGGAAATAATAAAGGTATTAGTATAAATAATACTAATATTCCAAGTTTATCTGAAACTAAATCTAGTGGAAAGACCCCCCGTGGAGGACGAAGTAAGTCAAGTCAATCAACTCAATCTATTCCTACTAAAACACCTCCAACTGCTGTTTATAATCGTAATCTACCTAAAGTAGAAGCTAGTATTCCTACTACTTTACCTGTTTCTACTAGTACACCTGCTAAAGGAACTACATCTTCCGATGGTAAAGGACAAGGTAAATTTAAAAATCTTACTACTGCTGATTGGATTGGATTAGGTAGTAATGTGGCTGGTAGTTTAGCTAGTTATTTTGCTAGTAGAAGAGCTATTAATAAAATGAGAGGTCCAAGTCAACCTACTCTTATTAGTGCTAATAAACTTAAAACTAAATATAATATTAATCCTCAACTTGATAGAATTAGAGAAGATAAATTTGAAGCTTATCGTGATATTGATTCTAATACTGCTAGTAGTCGTGTAAGTTTAGCTCGTAAACAACGAGTTCGTAATGCTGCTGGTCAAGCTGCTAATGAACTTTATGGTAATAAAGAAAATATAGAAACTAATCTTATTAATCAAGATAGACGTAATCAGCAAAGTGTTCGTCAATTTAATGCTCAACAATACAATCAATATATAGATAGAAAAGCAGCATTTGATAATGGTATTAGAGAAGCTAAAGTAACTAATATTAATAATTTATTTAGTGGAATTAATGCTGGTATTCAAGATATGATTAGTAGATATGAAAATCGTAAAGCTTTAAATAATACTATTGGTGCAATGAGAGCGTCTGCTCCTAATGTAGATGATAGAATTATGCGAGATGCTGGAGTTGATTATGATGAATTTATTATTCGTAAACGTAGAAAACTTGGAGGAAAACAATCATGCCGATAAACTTTTATACTCCTACTTTTAGACAACAAGTTAATCCTATTGACTTAAATGTCTTAGCTAGAACTTATAATACTCTTGAACAAGGACATCAACAAGCTATTCAAACTAAATCTCAGATTGATGCTCAACTTGCTCAATTAGATTTAAATGAAGCTGAAGATGCTTGGCGTCAAGAACAACTTAATAAAGTTCGTAATGCTCTTACTGAAAATATGCAATATGGTAATGCGTATTCTAGTCTTGATGATATAGTTGGAACTTATGGAGATATAACTTCAAGTCCCGGAATGATTGGTCGTTTACGTGCTCAACAAGATTATAAAGCATATATGGATAATCTTGATAAACGTACTGATTTATCTGAAGATTATAAGAATTATTATCGTGCTGTTAATAAATATAATTATCAAGATATAACTGATAAGAATGGTAATGTTATTGGTGGAAGTAAATGGATTCCTATTGATAAAGAAGTTTCTGAAATTCCTATGAATCAAATACTTAATCAAGCACTTCAATGGGCTGCTAAAGAACAAGGTGGTGGTAGTCAAACAAGATGGCTTGATGCTAACGGTAAAGTTACTGATGATATTACTAAATCTGTTACAGGAGAGATTTATTCTCATACTAAAGGTGATTGGCAAAGGTTAAGTAAAGCTAAACTTGCTGAAGCTGTTAAAGCTGTTATTGAAAACACTCCTGGTGCTAAAGCTAGTCTTGAACAAGATTATAAGATTGCTAAATGGAAATATGACCAAAATGGTAGTAATCCTGATATAACAGATAAAAATGGTATTCTACTTACTCCTGAACAGTATCTTGCTAAACGTATTGACCCTTTCTATAACGCTGCAACTTTTTATAACCAAGATAGTAATACTACTTATGGTGAAGCATGGAAAGCTCAATTAGCTTTAGCTAAACAAGCTGGACTAGGAAGTACAACTCAAAGAAAACAAGCTATTGATAATCTAACTTATAAAGGTACTCCTGTTCGTATTGATAATTTTATGCCTGCTCAAGCTCAAGCTGAAATTACTAGTAATAGACAATCAATAGCTGGATTACTTAGTAAATATAATCCTGATATTAATATTAATTTAAGTACTGCTAATCCAGATGATATTAGAACTAGTATTATGACTAATATTACTAACCCATCTGATAGAGCATATGCTCTCAGTTATCTTAATGATATTATTGATAATCAAGAATATATTAATAGTCTTAAAGTTGGTAAATCTCAAGATAGTATTGATGGATTTGATACATATAATTCTATTATTAGTTTAAGTGATTTACCTAGTAATAAATATTCAGATAGATATAGTAAATATGTTAATCAAATATTTGGAGATAGTTCTGCTATTAGACAATACTTTAATAATGATGATGTATATAATTCATTTATTAATGCTATTGGTGGAGAGAAAAAAGCTGCTAGTCTTGGAGTAAGATTTGGTTCTGATGGTAATGGTTATAGATATGCTGAATTACCTAAAGATTATCATAAATCTATTTATAGTTTTGGTAAAGCTGTTAAAGAAGCTGAAGATACTAGGAATCCTTTAAATGCTTTTCTTAATTCTGCTAAAACTAGATTCTTTGGTTATGGTGATAAATTTGTTAGAGTTGATTCTAATGGTGAAGAACATCATGCTGGATTGCCAACAGGTAATAAAGAACCTTATATTGGTTTAGTTAATTATGTTGATTCTCTTAAATCTAAAAATGATGCTGTTCTTGATGGTGGCAAAATAACTTCTTCTACTATTGGTATTAGTGCTTTAACTCCAGAATTAGCTGAAATTAATTTTATGATGAACGCTAATCCTGAAGAAGCTAGTAAACTTTCAGCTTATAAAAAGAATAAAGAAGAACAAGCTATGATGGCTATTCGTAGTGGTATTGATTTAACTCAAGGTGAAGCTTATATTACTAGTGAAAATGGAATATTTGAACCTATGACTTCTGAAGATAGAAAAGCTTATACAGCTTATCTTAGAAGTGCTAAAGAAAATGAAATTACTCCTACTATTGTTCGTGACCCAAAAACTGGTGATGTTGGAGTTCAAATTAATATTGCAGGTTATTACGATACAGAAGGTAAACTTAAAAGAGAACCTATTACTTTACTTGTAGGTAGTGGAGCTATTGATAGTTCTATTATTCAATCTTGGAATCAAGATACTAGTTGGAGAGCTGCCGGTAAAGTAGAAAATTATTATAATGCTAATAGACCTATTTCTCTTACTAATAATGCTGCATTTACTGGAATTGATAAATTTAAATTAGTACCTAATGGTGGAGGTTTTAATTTAATTAATTCTACTAATAATCAAACTATTGGTTTAGTAAGTAAAGAAAATGCTATTGATATTGTAGATAATTTATCTCAATGGGAACAAACTGTAACTGCTGTTAAAGCTGGTATGGCAGTAGATGAAAATGCTGTTAAAGCTATTCAACAAAATGTTGCTACTAAACTTGCTCAACTTAGTGGTAGTTTAGACCCTTATGTTATTCAATATTACTATGATGAATTAACTAATAATCTATATTAATATGGATGTATTAAAGTTTCTACAAGGTGGTAATCAAACACCTAATCCTGAATATAATCCTAAAACTAAAAAGGGGGCTATACAGCCTCCTACTTTAGTTGATTACAACCCCGGCACTTCTATTAGTGACCGGGGTCGTGGTCATTTATTTAGTCGTATTGCTGGGCAATCATATAATCTTAATCAATATGATATAGATAAATATGCTCCTTATGATGTTTATGTTAATCCTGTTGATGACCCAGAAAAACTTGATAAAGAACGTGCTGTTAATCAAAGTAATTGGGAACAAGGATTAAGAATGATTGGACAGATTGGTAATGAGATTACTGTTGGTACTGCAATAGGTTTTGCTGATTTAGCTGATGCTTTCTATAATATGATTAGTGATAGTCCTAATGATTATCAATCTGAAATAAGTTCTAGACTTGAATCTTTAAAAGAATCTATTAATGAAAGATTAGCTATATATCGAGAAAATCCTAATGCTGCATTTGATATTGGAGATTTTGCTTGGTGGGCTAGTAACGCTCCTAGTATAGCTAGTTCTTTAACTCTTATGGTTCCTAGTACAGGTCTTGCTAAAGGTGTTTCTTTATTAGGTAAAGGTATAAAGTTTAATAAATTAGCTAATAAAATGGCTAATGCTATTAATATGACGCAAAAGAGTAGAGCAATTACTAGTAGAATAGCAGAAGCTACTGCTATTGGAGTTCCTTCTCGTTATCTTGAAAATTATCAAGAAGCTAGACAAACTTATAATGATATTGAAGATTATTCTAAAACTCAACTTGCTAATATGAATGATAAACAAAGAGAAGAGTTTTATAATAATAATCCTAAATATAAAGATATGTCTGATGAAGAAGTAGCTAAAGATATTGCTAAAAATAGTGCTGATATTACTTTTGCTGAAGATTGGGCTAATGTTCTTTTTGATGTATGGCAAGTTTATAGTTTAAAGAACTTATGGAAAAATGCTTTAAGTGGTAATACAACTAGTTCTAGACTTAGAAATTTAAATACTGCATTTAATAGTAATATTGATGATGCTGCTGCAATTACTAATGCTTTAAGTAATAAAACTACTAAACAAGCTATTACTAGCACATTAAAAGATGTAGGTGATGATATTCTTCATGGTGTTAAAGCCGAATGGACAGAAGGAGTTGAAGAAGCTATTAATTATATAGCTAGTCAAGATGGTTTATATAATGGTAAAAAAGTATTTGATAAAGATATTCCTCAACAAACTATTAAAGATTATCTTCAAGACCCAATGCTATGGGAACAAGCATTTTGGGGTGCTCTTGGTGGTGTTACTTTTAGTAGTGTTATGAATAAAGCTGGAGAGTTTATTAATAAACGTCTTGATAAAGATTGGACTTCTGCTGAAAAACAAAGAGAAAACGAAATTCTTGGTCGTACTGCTACTTTTCAAGCATATCAAGAAAGACTTAATAGTATTGCTAATGGTAAAAATCCATTTATAATTACTGTTGATGAAAATGGTAATCAAATTAATCCTGATATTGTAGTTGGTACTGAAGAAGAACTTCGTAGTATAGCTGAAAAAGAATATATGGATAATATTATTATTAATTCTATGAACGCTGGTAATTTAGGACTTCTTGAAAGTTCTATTAATAGTAAAGAATTTAATGATAGTATTACTAATAAACTTGGATTACAACAACAAGATAGTAATGAACTTATTAATAGATTTAAAACTGAAATTAATAATCTTAAAAATGAATATAATACTACTTTAAATAAAGTTAATAGACTTGGTGGCGGATTTGAAGTTGGTCGTATTATAGCTACCCAAATGGTTCATGCTCGTAATCGCCAAGAAAATTATAATAATCTTCTTAATTGGGCTAATGATGTTTTAAATCAAGATATTACAAATAATCATATTGAAGATATTGATATTAATTCTGCTAAGAATGGTATTTATCAACATATTATTAATAGTATTCAAAGAGATATTAAAACTATTCAAGATAATGCTGCAATTAATAATTCTGTTAAACAAGAACGTATTGCTCAATTAAATGAACGATTAGATGCTATTAATAAACTTTATACACCTATTGATATTGAAAATAAAAATGATGTTCAATCAGCTATTCAACTTCAAAAACAATATAATGAAGTATTTAAAGACTTAGCAGAAGTTGTTAATGCTGAAATTAATGTTGAAGTTAATAAAAATCAACTTAATCTATCTGATGATAATATTAAATCTCGTATAACTTATCTTAATAACTTCTTTGATAATAGTCGTAAAAAGATTGTTAATAAAGCTATGGACGATTTACGTAATGCTTATAAACAATATGGTAAAGAATATGTCAATTCTGTTATTAAAGATGCTAATAATGGTAATAAACCAAATATAGATAAAATTATTCGAGATGCTTATGCTGCACTTGATTTAAGTTCTAAAGGTAATGAACATCTTAAAACTACATTAGAACAATTAGCTGAAATTGCAGAGATTGAAAATGATGTTAATAATGCTCCTAAAGAGGAAGAAGTTGCTCCTGTTAATCCTGATGTTAATGAAGTTAATGAAACTGATGTAGATGATACTAACTCATCTCCATCCTCCACGGGGAGTATAGCGGAGCGAAGCGAAGCGGTTCCTAGTGAACCTACTAATACTGAACAATCTCAATCTCAAACTGAACAACCAATTTCTCAAGAACCTATTAGTACTCCTAAACCTGAAGTTACTAATACTTTACCAGATGATGAATTTGAACGCGGTCAAATAGGTACTGATTTAGTTTATGAAAGTATTGCTGATTTAGAAGATTCTTTAGGACATGAATCTACTAGTAGTGATTTACTTAATG
>ENA-OPST01000320-OPST01000320.1-human-gut-metagenome-genome-assembly--contig:-NODE-320-length-15265-cov-1.890138_pt1 | contig 15265 bp, 9 predicted proteins | sample MGYA00241812_ERZ501915 | MGnify/ENA primary metagenome ERZ501915 (study PRJEB25962, sample SAMEA2042453) | human gut metagenome | biome: human gut; feature: human-associated habitat; material: faeces...
GGCACCTGAAGCCTGCGCGTCTGCCAATTCCGCCATTCCTGCATTTTGTCAACCGGCTTACTTCGCTTTGTTTGCTCCGCTCGTCGACTGCTCACTTATAATAACTCAGGAATTGGATAATGTCAATAGAAAAATTCAAAAAAGTTAAAAAAATTCAAAAAAAATATTTTAAGTTAGTTTTATACATTTTTTTTGCATATGGTGTTGAAAAATGACGATTCCTGTGATACAATCTTGAAGATTTAGGATAAAATAAGAGAACAAAGAAAGGGAGATTGTATGAAAGCATTTCTGATATTAGAAGATGGCCATGTGTTCAAAGGTACAAGCATTGGTTCAACGAGAGACGTTATCAGCGAAATCGTCTTTAATACTTCCATGACCGGTTATCTGGAAGTAATGACCGACCCTTCCTATGCAGGACAGGCAGTATGTATGACTTATCCCCTCATTGGGAATTACGGAATTTGTTATGATGACCAGGAGTCATCAAAGCCATGGGTGGACGGCTTTATTGTCCGCGAATTATCCCGTGTCCCAAGTAATTTCAGAAGCGTGGACACGATTCAGCATTTCTTAACAAAGCATGATATTCCAGGTATTGCCGGAATTGATACCAGAGCCTTAACGAAGATCCTTCGTGAGAAAGGTACCATGAACGGTATGATCACCGTCAATGAAAATTATGATTTAGATACAATTATCCCCCAGTTAAAAGCATATACAACAGGTAAGGTAGTAGAGAAGGTAACATGCCGCGAGAAAGAGATTTTAAAAGGCGACGGTCCGAAAGTAGCACTTCTTGACCTGGGAGCAAAGAGAAACATTGCACGTTCCCTGAATGAAAGAGGATGTGAGGTTACAATTTATCCGGCACTGACACCTGCGGAAGAGATTCTGGAGACAAATCCGGATGGCATTATGTTAAGTAACGGCCCTGGAGATCCAAAGGAATGTACTTCTATTATAAAGGAAATAAAAAAATTATATGATTCTGAAGTTCCGATCTTTGCAATCTGTCTTGGACATCAGCTTATGGCTCTTGCAACAGGTGGAGATACTCATAAGATGAAATACGGACACAGAGGCGGAAATCATCCGGTCAAAGACCTTGCAACAGGACGTGTTTACATTTCTTCCCAGAACCATGGTTATGTAGTAGATGCTGAGGGACTTGAAGAGAAAAACATTGCAAAACCTGCATTCGTTAACGTCAATGACGGCACAAACGAAGGTATGGCATACGAAGGAAAGAATATCTTTACTGTACAGTTCCATCCTGAAGCATGCCCGGGACCGCAGGATTCCAGTTACCTGTTTGACAGATTTATGGATATGATGGGAGGAAATAAATAATGCCAAGAAATAAAGACATTAAAAAAGTACTTGTAATTGGTTCCGGCCCGATTATCATCGGCCAGGCAGCAGAGTTTGACTATGCAGGAACACAGGCATGCCGTTCCCTGAAAGAAGAAGGCATTGAGGTTGTTCTTCTTAACTCCAACCCTGCAACCATCATGACAGATAAAGATATCGCTGACAGAGTTTATATCGAGCCTCTGACAGTAGAAGTAGTAGAACAGCTTATCCTGAAAGAGAAACCGGACAGCGTCCTTCCTACACTGGGCGGCCAGGCGGGATTAAACCTTGCCATGGAGCTGGATGAGAAAGGTTTCCTCAAAGAACACAATATAAGACTGATCGGTACAACTGCCCAGACAATCAAGAAAGCGGAGGACCGTCAGGAATTTAAAGATACCATGGAGAAGATCGGTGAGCCGATTGCAGCATCCAAGGTTGTTACAACAGTAGAAGATGGTCTTGCATTTACAAACATCATTGGTTATCCGGTAGTTCTCCGTCCTGCTTACACACTCGGTGGAAGCGGCGGCGGTATCGCTCATAATGAATATGAACTTCGTGAAATCCTGGAGAATGGTCTTCGTCTTTCACGTGTAGGTGAAGTTCTGGTAGAGCGCTGCATCGCAGGATGGAAAGAGATTGAATATGAAGTAATGCGTGACAGTGCAGGAAACTGCATCACAGTCTGCAACATGGAGAACATTGATCCGGTTGGTGTCCACACAGGTGACTCTATCGTAGTTGCTCCATCTCAGACACTGGGAGATAAAGAATATCAGATGCTCCGTACTTCAGCCCTGAACATCATCACAGAACTTGGAATCACAGGTGGATGTAACGTTCAGTACGCTCTGAAACCGGACAGCTTTGAATACTGTGTAATCGAGGTTAACCCTCGTGTAAGCCGTTCATCAGCTCTTGCTTCAAAGGCAACGGGTTATCCTATTGCAAAGGTTGCCGCTAAAATTGCTATCGGTTACACACTTAATGAAATCAAAAATGCCGTTACAGGTACAACATACGCTTGCTTTGAGCCGGCACTTGACTATGTTGTTGTAAAATTCCCGAAATGGCCTTTCGATAAATTTGTATATGCAAAGAGAACACTCGGTACTCAGATGAAGGCAACAGGCGAGGTTATGGCTATTGCTCCGACATTTGAACAGGCTATTATGAAAGCCGTAAGAGGTGCCGAGATTTCTCACGATACTCTCAACGACAAGGAATTTGCAGAGCTTTCAAACGCATCGGTTTATGACAGACTCAGCGTTTGCGATGACAGAAGAATCTTCTGCGTATATGAGGCTCTCAAGAGAGGCATTACAGTAGAACAGATTCACAACATCACTCTCATTGACGAGTGGTTCCTTGAAAAGCTCAAAAATCTTATCGCCGTTGAAAACGAACTCAAGAACGGCGAGCTTACGGAGGATCTCTATGTTCGTGCCAAGAACAAGGGATTCCTTGACAGAACAATTGAAAAAATCACAGGCAAGAAGGTTGAAAATCCGCTTGTTCCTGTTTATAAAATGGTTGATACCTGCGCCGCAGAATTTGAGGCTGAAACTCCTTACTTCTATTCAACATTTGATAAGGAAAATGAAGCTGAGGAATTCATCAGAGAGCAGAAGAGCGATAAGAAAACAGTTATCGTATTCGGTTCGGGTCCTATCAGAATCGGTCAGGGTATCGAATTTGACTATGCGTCTGTTCACTGCGTATGGGCGCTCAAAAAGGCAGGCTACGATGTTGTTATCGTAAACAACAACCCTGAAACAGTATCAACAGACTTTGACACAGCCGACAGACTTTATTTTGAACCGCTCACAACCGAAGATGTTATGGGCATAATAAAGACAGAGAATCCGTTCGGTGTAGTTGTTGCATTCGGCGGACAGACAGCAATTAAGCTTACAAAGTTCCTCAGCGACAACGGTGTAAATATTCTCGGCACATCATACGATGCCATTGATATGGCAGAGGACAGAGAGCGTTTTGACGAGCTTCTTGAAAAGTATCACATCAAGCGTCCCCGTGGCGTAACGGTTATGACAACAGACGAGGCTCTCGATGTTGCAGACAAAATCGGTTATCCTGTTCTTCTCCGTCCGTCATATGTTCTCGGCGGTCAGAATATGATTATTGCATTCAACGAAGATGATGTCAAAGAGTATATGGCAATCATTCTTGCACAGAATATTGAAAATCCGATTCTTATTGATAAGTACCTTCAGGGTACAGAGCTTGAAGTTGACGCCATTTGTGACGGTGAAGATATTCTTATTCCGGGTATTATGGAGCATATCGAGCGTGCCGGTGTTCACTCGGGCGACTCAATTGCGGTTTATCCGGCATGGAATCTCTCAGACAGAATGACTCAGATTATTATTGAAAGCTCAAAGAACCTTGCAATCGAACTCCGTACAAAGGGACTTGTAAACATTCAGTACCTTATCTATAAAGACGAACTTTATGTTATCGAGGTAAATCCCCGTTCTTCAAGAACAATCCCTTACATCAGTAAGGTAACAGGTGTTCCTATGGTTGACCTTGCAACAAGAGCAATGCTCGGTGAAAAGCTCAAAGATATGGGCTACGGCACAGGTCTTTACAGAAAGAGTCCTTACATTGCGGTTAAGGTTCCCGTATTCAGCTTTGAAAAGCTTATCAATGTTGATAACCACCTCGGCCCCGAGATGAAGTCAACAGGTGAAGTTCTCGGTGTTGCAGGCACACTTGAGGAGGCTCTCTATAAGGGACTCATCGGTGCAGGCTACAAGATGAAGAAAAAGGGCGGTGTGTTCATCACAGTCCGTAATTCGGATAAGGCTGAAATCGGTGAAATTGCAAAGAAATACTACGATCTCGGATTCAGAATCTACGCAACAGAGGGTACAGCGGATGTACTCAAGAAGTACGGTATTGACGCCGTAAGCGTAAAGAAGATTCACGAGTCCAAGACAAACAATACTCTTACACTCATTGAATCGGGCAAGATTCAGTATGTTATTTCAACATCTGCAAAGGGCAGAATTCCTTCAAGAGATTCTGTTAAAATTCGTCGTAAGACTGTTGAAAGAAATATTCCGTGTCTTACATCTCTTGACACGGCAAATGCACTTGCAGATTGCCTCAAGAGCCACTATTCACAGCACAGCACGGAGCTTATCGACATTAACCACATGAGAGAGGAAAAGCTTATGTTAAAATTCACTAAGATGCAGGGTATAGGCAACGACTATATCTATTGCAGCACTTTTGATCAGGAAATCAGCAACCCCGAGGCGCTTGCCGTAAGACTTTCCGACAGACATTTCGGTATCGGCGGCGACGGTATTATTCTTGTTTGCCCTTCAAAGGTTGCAGATGCGAAGATGAAAATGTACAACCTTGACGGTTCAGAGGGTAAGATGTGTGGTAACGGTATCCGTTGCGTAGGTAAGTTCCTCTATGACCACGGTATGGTTGATATCAACGAAAAAGACGAAATTACAATTGAAACACTCAGCGGCATCAAGAAACTCAAGGCTTATACTTCAGGCGGAAAGGTTAACCGCCTCAGAGTTGATATGGGCAAAGCTATTCTTGATCCGAAGGAAATTCCTGTTGTTCTTGACGGTGACAAGGTTGTTGACAGACCTGTTGAAATTGCAGGCAAGAACTATAACATCACCTGCGTATCAATGGGCAACCCACACTGCGTGGTATTCATGGACGATATTGATAATCTTGATATTGAAACCGTAGGACCGGAGTTTGAAAACGATAAGCTCTTCCCTGAAAGAGTGAATACAGAATTTGTAACAGTTCTCGATGACCATACAATCAAGATGAGAGTGTGGGAGCGTGGCTCAGGCGAAACATGGGCTTGCGGTACAGGTGCTTGTGCCGTTGCGGTTGCCGCTTGTGAAAACGGTTTCTGCAAAAAGGGCGAAGACATCAAGATTAAGCTCAAGGGCGGCGATCTTATTATCAACTATACTGATGAAACGGTATATATGACAGGTAATGCGGAAAAAGTATTTGAAGGCGAAGTTGAGGTGTAATCGTGGAGATAACCGAACATAAGAAAAATAAAAAATATATATTTGTAACAGGCGGTGTCGTATCCGGTCTTGGCAAGGGTATCACAGCCGCATCTCTCGGCAGACTTTTAAAGGCAAGAGGGCTCAAGATTGTTGCTCAAAAGCTTGACCCGTATATCAATGTTGATCCGGGTACAATGAGCCCGTATCAGCACGGCGAGGTATATGTAACGGAGGACGGTGCAGAAACCGACCTCGACCTCGGCCATTATGAGCGTTTTATTGATGAGGATCTTAACAAGTATTCAAACCTCACAACAGGTAAGGTTTACTCAAATGTTCTTGAAAAGGAGCGTCACGGCGACTACCTCGGTAAGACAGTTCAGGTAATTCCTCACATCACAAATGAAATTAAGTCTTTTATCTACAATGTAGGTGAAAAGACCAATGCCGATGTTGTAATTACGGAAATCGGCGGTACGGTGGGCGATATCGAAAGCCAGCCGTTCCTTGAGGCTATCCGTCAGGTATCTCTTGAAGTCGGCAGAGAGAACAGCATCTTTATTCATGTAACTCTCGTTCCCTATATCAAGGGCAGTGAGGAACACAAATCAAAGCCGACACAGCATTCTGTAAAAGAGCTTCGTTCACTCGGTATCAATCCCGATATCATCGTTCTTCGTTGTGACGAACCTCTTGAGGAGAGCATTTTCAACAAGATTGCACTTTTCTGCAATGTAAAGCCGGATTGTGTAATCGAAAATATTACTCTCCCAACGCTTTATCAGGCACCTCTTATGCTTGAAAAGAGCAATTTCTCAAATGTTGTATGTCGTGAGCTCAATATTGTAACGGACAAAAAGCCTGACCTTTCCGAGTGGGAAGAAATGCTTAGCCGTATCAATAACCGCACAAAGAAATGCACGATTGCTCTTTGCGGTAAGTATGTTGCTCTCCATGACGCATATCTTTCTGTTGCAGAGGCACTTCGTCACGGTGGCTATGAAAATTCCGCCGATGTTGAAATCAAGTGGGTTGACTGCGAACTTCTCACAAAGTACAAGGTTGACGAGCTTCTCGGTGATGTTGACGGTATCCTCGTTCCGGGTGGCTTCGGTAACAGAGGTATCGAAGGTAAGATTATGGCTGCAAAATATGCCCGTGAGCATGATATTCCGTATCTCGGAATCTGCCTCGGTATGCAGACTGCAGTAATCGAATACGCAAGAGATGTTCTCGGCTATGCTGACGCCAACAGCGGTGAGTTTACACCAGAGGGCAAGCATAATGTTATTGACCTTATGCCTGAACAGGAAGGCATTGAGGATATGGGCGGCACAATGCGTCTTGGTGCATATCCGTGTGTTATCAATCCAGATTCGCTTATGGCTAAGGCTTACGGTCAGCATGAAATTTCAGAGCGTCACCGTCATCGTTATGAGTTCAATAACGATTTCAGAGAGGAAATTGAAAATGCAGGCATGAAGATTACAGGTACTTCACCTAACGGACTTCTTGTTGAGGCTGTTGAAGTTCCCGACAACCGTTTCTTCGTTGCTGTTCAGTATCATCCTGAGTTCAAGTCACGCCCGAACCGTGCTCATCCGCTTTTCAGAGAATTTATTAAGGCATCACTTGAAAAGTAATTGATTTTTCCACTTAACTTTCAGATTTAAAGGACTGATTTTAATGAAGATTAACAGAAATTTTGACAATCTCGTTCCTAACTATCTTTTTGCAGATGTTGCAAAAAAGACAAATGCATATATTGCGGCTCATCCCGATAAAAAGGTTATCAAGCTTGGTATCGGTGATGTAACCCTTCCGCTTGCTCCTGTTGTTGTTGAAGCAATGAAAAAGGGCGCAGAGGATCTTGCTCACAAGGAAACCTTCAAGGGTTATCCCGATTATGAGGGCTACGAGTTCCTCAGACAGGCTATTTCAGATTATTACAAGAGCTTTGGTGTTGCAGTAGGCGCTGACGAAATCTTTGTATCAGACGGTGCAAAGTCTGACTGCGGTAACATAGGCGACATCTTCTCAAAGGATAATATTGTTCTCGTAACCGATCCTGTTTACCCCGTATATGTTGACTCAAACATTATGGCAGGGAAATTGTTTATGCTACATCAAATGAGGCAAACGGCTTTGCCGCTCTTCCTGATGAAAATGTAAAGGCAGACATCATCTACCTTTGCTCACCTAACAACCCGACAGGTTCTGCATACAACGCTGAACAGCTCAAGGCTTGGGTTGACTATGCTCTCAAAAACGATGCAATAATCCTCTACGATTCAGCGTATGAGGCATTCATCACAGAGGATCTTCCTCGTTCAATTTTTGCAATCGAAGGTGCAAGAAAGTGCGCAATTGAAATGTGCTCACTTTCAAAGACAGCAGGCTTCACAGGCACAAGATGCGGTTACACAGTAATTCCTAAGGAGCTTGAGCGTGACGGTCACAATATCTATGCAACATGGTACCGCCGTCAGGCAACAAAGTTCAATGGTGTTTCATGGCCTGTTCAGTGTGCTGCTGCCGCTGTATTCAGCGAAGAAGGTCAGAAGCAGATCAAGGAGAACATTTCTTACTATCAGGAAAATGCAAGAATTATCGCATCTGCTCTTGATGAACTCGGCATCTACTACACAGGCGGTAAGAACTCACCTTACATCTGGCTCAAATGTCCGAACAATATGGGCAGTTGGGAATTCTTTGACCTCCTCCTCAACGAGGCAAATGTTGTAGGTACTCCGGGTGAGGGCTTTGGCGAAAACGGTGCCGGCTACTTCCGTCTTACATCATTCGGTGACAGAGAAAACACGATTGAGGCTGTTGAGAGAATCAAAAAGGTTCTCACAAACCTCTCAAAGTAATTTGATTGAATTCAGATTATTATATTGAATAAAACACACAGCGGATAACCCGAATTTTAAGGTTATCCGCTGTTCTTATACGGTGAGCCGCCCCTACGCAAAAAAAGGACATTCCATTTGGAATGTCCTTTTGATATCATATTAAAAGTCAGAACTTAATCTTTTCAGCAATATAATCATTGAGCTTGTCAATTGCAACTCTTTCCTGCTGCATTGTGTCACGGTCACGAACCGTTACACAACCGTCGTCAACAGACTCAAAGTCATATGTGATACAGAACGGAGTACCGATCTCATCCTGTCTTCTGTAACGCTTGCCGATTGAACCGGCATCGTCATAATCAGTCATAAAGTCGGCTGAAAGCTGTTCATAAACCTTGCCGGCCTGCTCGTTGAGCTTCTTTGAAAGCGGAAGAACGCAAGCTTTGTACGGAGCAAGCGTCGGATGAAGTCTTAACACAACTCGTGTATCCTTTTCGTCAATAACTTCTTCATCATAAGCCTCAACAACAAGAGCAAGGAAAAGACGCTCAACACCGAGTGACGGCTCAATAACATACGGAATGTACTTCTCGTTTGTTGTCGGATCAAAATACTCAAGTGCCTTACCGCTTGTTTTGCTGTGCTGTGTAAGGTCATAGTCTGTTCTGTCGGCAACGCCCCAAAGCTCGCCCCAACCGAACGGGAAGAGATATTCAAAGTCTGTTGTGGCTTTTGAATAGAAACAAAGCTCCTCTTTTGCATGGTCACGAAGACGGAGATTTTCTTCCTTAATATTGAGAGAATAGAGCCAGTCACGGCAGAAACCTCTCCAGTATTCAAACCATTCAAGGTCAGTGCCCGGCTTGCAGAAGAATTCAAGCTCCATCTGCTCAAACTCACGAACACGGAAAATAAAGTTACCGGGTGTGATTTCGTTTCTGAAAGATTTACCGATTTGTGCAACACCGAAAGGAACTTTCTTACGGCTTGTTCTCTGAATGTTAGAGAAGTTCACGAAAATGCCCTGAGCAGTTTCGGGACGAAGATAAATTTCATTCTTGCTGTCCTCTGTAACGCCCTGGAATGTTTTGAACATAAGGTTGAACTGACGAATGTCGGTAAAGTTGTGCTTGCCGCAGTTAGGACACGGAATCTCTTTTTCCTTGATGTAATTCATCATTTCTTCATTTGTCCAGCCTGCAACATTTGTGCCGTCAAAATCTTCAATAAGGTTGTCGGCACGGTGACGGGTTTTACATTCCTTACAATCCATAAGCGGATCAGAGAAACCGCCGAGATGACCCGATGCAACCCATGTCTGCGGGTTCATAAGAATTGCAGAGTCAAGACCTACATTATATTTGTTCTGCTGAACAAACTTTTTGAGCCATGCGTTTTTGATATTGTTTTTAAGTGCAACACCGAGCGGACCGTAATCCCATGTGTTTGCAAGGCCGCCGTAAATTTCGGAGCCTGGGTAAACAAAGCCTCTGTTTTTACACAGGGCAACGATTTTATCCATGGTTTTTTTGCTGTTTTCCATAACTTAACCTCTCTTAACAGATAGATAGATAAAAATAACCATTAAAATAATACAATTATTTGCAACTGTTGTCAAGTAAAAACACCAAATGTTAGCGCATAACAATAGGTTTAAAACAAGAATTAGAAAAAATTTACAAACTTGCCAAAAACCACTTGTAAATGTGAGCATTTTGATATATAATGTAATTACTCGAAATTTGAGTAACAAAAAAGGAGGAATTAGCGATGAAAAAATCATCCAAGGTTCTCAGTTTGGTGCTTGCAGTTCTTATGGCTGTATCCTGTTTTTCAGGCTTGACCATATTCTCTGCATCAGCTGAAGAAACCGACACAAAAATCTATTTTGACGCATCTAATCTCCCTGCAGAGTGGGGAACAACAAAGACAGTATACTGTCACCTTTACGCTGTAGCAGGCGATGATTTACCTGAAACATCTTGGCAGGGTAAGGCAGAGAAATGTAAGAAGGATCCTGCTACAGGTCTTTACTACTTCGATACTGCAAAATTGAAGTCAGCTGACGGCACAAATCACGGCGGTCTTAAAGACAACGCTGACTATGCTGTAATTTTCTCAACAATTGATACTAAATCACAGAGTCACCAGACCTGTAATGTAACACTCGGCAAGCCTTGTCTCGGCGACACAATTTACCTCACAGGCGGTACAGTTGAGAATACCGAAGATTCATCAAAGCGTGACTTTGCTGCAACATGGAAGAATAACAGCGATAACTACGGTCCAAAGGCTGCAATCACATCACTCGGTCATGTAACTGAGGGCAGATTCCCGATTTACTTTTCAAGAGCAGAAATGGTTGCACAGGCTATTTTCAACTGGGCTGTTAAGAATCCTAAAAACTACACTCCCGAAACTGTAGCTGACATTTGTGCACAGGTTGAGGCTGAGCCAATGGATGTTTACAACGCTTATGCTGAAATGTATGCAACAGAGCTTGCTGATCCTGCAGCTTATCCCGACTGTGCTCCGCTTACAACAGTAGCTACACTTCTCGGTGTTGATCCTTCAGGTACAACAGCTCCTGCAACAGAAGAACCTACAACTGTTGAGCCAACAACTGTTGAGCCTACAACTGTTGAGCCCACAACAGAACCCACTACAGAGCCTGTTGACGAAACACAGTATGTTGTAGCAGGCGTTGAGTCACTCACAGGTTATGAATGGCAGGGTTCTCCTGCACTCGCTCCCGAAAATGTAATGACAAAGAGCGGCGATGTTTATACAAAGACATTTACAGCTGTTCCGGTGGGCAAAAGCTATCAGCTCAAGGTCGTTGCAAACACAGGCGACGAGCAGAAGTGGATCGGTCTTGACGGTACAGACAACAATGTAACTTTCGATGTAGAAAGTGCTTGTGATGTAACTGTAACTTTCAATCCTGCTACAAACGAGATTGCTGTAACAGGTGACGGCGTTAAAATGGTTACAGACCTTGAAATCAACAGCATCACAGTTGTTGGTAACGGTGAAAACAGCTGGCTTAACGGTGTAGCATGGGGTGTTGACGCTGAGGTTAACCACATGACTCAGATTGCTGACAAGGTTTATCAGATTACATACACAGGTGTTGAATCTGCTGATGCTGCATACCAGTTCAAGTTTGCAGTTAACGACGATTGGGCTGCTAACTGGGGTCTTCCTGAGCAGAGCGCAGCTACTATAGGCGAAGATTTTGACCTTACATTCAATGGTGAAAATATGCTCCTTAACACAGTTTCTGCCGGTTATCCGGAAGATTCACTCGTTGATGTAACAATCACACTTGATCTTACTAAGTTTGATTATCCGTCACGCTCAGGTGCTAAGGCTAATATTAAGATTGACGGTAACCGTGTTCCGCTTCTCGGCGATGCTGACGGTGACTACTCAATTACAGTTGTAGATGCTACAACAATTCAGAAGATTGCTATCAACCTTATGAGTATTGCTGCTGATGATGCAAACGCATTCAAGACATGTGATGCTAACGAGGACGGCAGAATCTCAATCAAGGATGCTACTATCGTTCAGAAGTACATCGTTGGCGGTTACGAAACAGGCAATGTCGGTTCACCGATTTCTGTTGAATAATTAATCGCTGTTGATTAAATTCACAATTGCAATTTACCCCACAGGGTTCTCCTGTGGGGTTATTTTTTGCCGTAAAACAAGGAAATTTTGCCGATAAAGGTGCAAAGTGCAGTAATATGTGGTATAATCATAGTGTAGATGTTCCGCTTTACTCATACGGTGGGGTCGTTCTGAATTTAAGCAGAGTTATATTTTACTTAGACTCCAAGGAGCTGATGCTCTGCGTTAATTAAAAATGTTCAAAAAGAAAAGAGGCGAAGGATGTATGTATATTCATGATATTTCGAGAGATACTCTTACAACCGAAACATATCCGGGTGATCCCGAAACTGTTGTGACTCCGCTGAGAAGTATTGATGAAGATGACGAGTGCAATCTTTCGCAGATTTCTATGTGCGTTCATGCAGGCACGCATATTGACGCTCCTCTCCACTTTTGCCCTGACGGTAAAGGGATAACTGATTTAAGGCTCAACACTTTCTACGGAAAATGCACCGTAATAACGGTCAAGGGTGTGCTGACGGGCGAAGATATGGACAAGCTGTTGCCGTATTGCCGAAAACGCATACTCTTTCGTGGAAACGGCAAAACATACCTTTCACATTCTGCCGCAATTGTGCTTGCACAAAGCAGGGTGGTGCTTGTCGGTACGGATGCCGAGTCAATCGCACCTCCGTTTGATGAAGTTAAAACACATCTTGAACTCGGCAGAGCGGATATTGCCGTTCTCGAAAATCTCAATCTTTCGGGAGTGGCTGACGGCGAATATGATTTGTGTGCGTTTCCGATAAAGCTCGGCGGAGTTGAGGCGGCGCCATGCAGAGCAATACTTTTTGAACAGGAAAAAGGATTAAACTAAGGTGATATTTATGGTAAAAATGGTAGTATTTGATCTTGACGGCACGCTTATGAATTCGCTTACCGATCTTGCTATAAGTGTGAACTACGGTCTGAAGCTTAACGATCTTGAAGAAAAGCCGGTTGAAAATTATAAAACATATGTCGGAAACGGCAGAGAAATGCTCATCAGAAGGGCAATGGGAGATGCTTGGACCGACCACGAGCTTTTTGAAAAGGTCAAAGCTGATTATGATAGACACTATGCCGTTCATTGCAACGACCACACCGCCGCATATGACGGTTGTGCCGAAATGCTTGAAAAGCTTGCAGAAAAGGGTGTAAAAACAGGTGTGCTTTCAAACAAGCCGGATGAATTTGTTGATAAAATGCTAAAAAAAGCATTCCCAAATCACAAGTTTACTCAGGCATGGGGGCAGAAACCACAGTACAAGACAAAGCCCGAGCCTGATGCTCTGCTTGCACTCCTCGATATGAGCGGTGTAACTCCCGAAGAATGTTTCTATGTCGGTGACAGCGATGTCGATGTGTTTACGGCAAACAATGCAGGTGTAAAAATGGCAGGTGTTTCATGGGGATTCAGGGGAAAAAACGAGCTTATGAACGCAGGTGCGCCGTTTGTTGCAGACACAGCCGAAGAACTTTTTGATTACATTTGCAAATTTATATAATACTATGAACAAGATAAACTATCAGAAAGAACTCGACAGGGTGATTGACAAAATAACGGAGGAGGGAAAAGTCCCAAAGCTGCTTTTGCATGTGTGTTGCGCCCCGTGTTCGTCCTACTGCCTTGAGTATCTTTCAAAATATTTTGATATCACGGTCTATTTTTACAATCCGAATATTTCGATTGCGGATGAGTATAATTACCGCCTGAGCGAAGAAAAGCGTCTTGTGTCGCTTATGCCGTTTGAACATCCCGTAAAGGTGGTCGAGGGCGAATATTTGCCCAAGGATTACTTTGAGTATGTCAAAGGTCTTGAAAATGAACCCGAGGGCGGAAAGCGGTGTGAAAAATGTTTCAGACTGCGACTTGAATCCTCTGCACGCTACGCAAAGGAACACGGCTTTGATTATTTCACAACCACGCTTACAATCAGTCCGCTGAAAAATGCGCAGTTGCTCAATTCAATCGGTGCGGAGCTTGCCGAGAAGTACGGCATTCCGTGGCTGTACAGCGACTTCAAAAAGCGTGAAGGCTACAAGCGTTCAATCATCCTTTCAAAAGAATATGACCTCTACCGCCAAAACTACTGCGGTTGCGTCTTTTCAAAAAGGGATAGTATGCAGAGCAAAAACTAATTAATATACCAAAAGACAAATCCCCGTCAGAATTTCTGACGGGGATTAATCGTGTTTGCAAATTATTTAACTGAGATTAACGCATATTAACTGGGTTGTTTTACACAACCGATTTGAGGTATTCGACAATTTCCTGCTGTGTACTCATTTCAAGCACCTTTGCAGTAACTTTGTCTGCCTCTTCTTTTGTCCATGTGGAAATTATTTTTCTCACATTGAGAACTGACGGAGCGGAAACGCTGAATTCTGTGAGTCCGAATGAAATAAGCAACGGAATCATCAGCTTGTTTGCGGCAGCCTCACCGCACATTCCGACTGAAATGCCGTTCTGAACACCGCACTCAATTGTGCGTTTAATCATTCTGAGAACGCTTGGCTGGAGGGGAGAGTAGAGGTAAGACACATCGTTGTTGCCTCTGTCACAAGCCATTGTGTAGCCTGTGAGGTCATTTGTGCCGATGCTGAAGAAGTCTGCCTCTTTTGCAAGCATATCTGCGATAACTGCCGCAGACGCTGTTTCAACCATAACACCAACCTGAATGTTTTCGTTGAAATTTATGTCCATATTGCGTAAATCGGCTTTGCATTCTGCAACAAGTTTTTTGCCCTCACGAAGTTCATCCATAGTTGTGATGAGCGGGAACATAATCTTGATGTCACCGAATGCGCTTGCACGCAAAATGGCTTTAATCTGTGATTTGAAAAGTTCACGGTTTTTAAGGCAATATCTGATTGCACGGAATCCCATGAACGGATTTTCTTCTTTTTCAAGTCCAAGGTACGGAATGTCCTTGTCACCGCCGATATCAAGTGTTCTGATAATCAGCGACTTGCCCTTTAAGATAAGAGCAGCCTTTTTGTAGGCTTCAAACTGTTCGTCCTCTGTCGGAATTGAAGTTCTGTCCATGAACAGAAACTCTGTTCTGAAAAGTCCGACACCCTCGCCGTCTGCGTCAACTGCCTTGACAGCGTCTTCGGGTTTTCCTATGTTGCAGAAAAGTTCATAAACTTCTCCGCTTGCGGATTTTGTTTCTCGTCCCCTGTAATTTTCAAGCTCTTTGCGTTCTGCAAGAAAAGCGTCACGCTTTTTGGAGTATTCTGCAACTGTGTTATCATCCGGATTAACAATTACAGCACCCTCACTGCCGTCAACTACAACTGTGTCGCCGTTTTTCAGGCTTGATGCGACACCCTCAACACTGAGTACGGCGGGAATCTCAA
>ENA-OPST01000333-OPST01000333.1-human-gut-metagenome-genome-assembly--contig:-NODE-333-length-14719-cov-1.828492_pt1 | contig 14719 bp, 17 predicted proteins | sample MGYA00241812_ERZ501915 | MGnify/ENA primary metagenome ERZ501915 (study PRJEB25962, sample SAMEA2042453) | human gut metagenome | biome: human gut; feature: human-associated habitat; material: faeces...
TAGCTTTAAAAAGTAGAATTGAGGTATGAATATGATAGGACTGAACAAAAGAGATATAAAAAAGGCATTGAAAGCTGGTGCAAAAGCTGGCGGTGTATCATTGGCTGATGTTCGGGCGGATATTGAAGCTACGATTGATGAAGCTATGAATAGCACCGACCCAGAGGTGCAGGCAAATTTCAAAAAGTATTTTGGGAATAAACGCCCTACGCCAGAGGAATACATTTATACCATTACGAAAAAGACAACGGTAAAATTATAATAAAAGGGTCGTGGAAATGCTTCACAAAATTGTGATCTGCATTATCACGGCTCTTTTACTCTCTGTTTACTTTCAAAACTGTAAGTGTAATTGAATACTGCCCTTGCTATAATTTAATTGTATTCCAAAACAAATAAATGTGGCAGGAAGAAAGGAGCGATTTTTAATGGAACACATTTTAAATTTAGAGCAAGTAAAAAAATACTACGGGGGTAACTCTGGAAATATCACAAAGGCAGTAGACGGTATTTCTATGTATGTAGATAAGGGCGAATTTGTCGCAATCATGGGAGCTAGTGGTTCTGGAAAGACTACCCTATTAAACTGTATCTCTACGATTGATACTGTAACCAGCGGACACATTACAGTCAATAATCAAGATATTACCAAAATCAAGGATAAAGATTTTGCTGATTTCAGACGTGAAAATTTAGGGTTCATTTTTCAAGATTTCAACCTTTTAGATACTTTAACGATTGGAGAAAACATTTCTTTATCATTGGTTATCAACAAACAGAACCCTACTGATATTGAGAAAAGAGTTCATGCTATCGCCGATAAATTGGGTATTCGTGATATTTTATCGAAATTTCCTTATGAAGTTTCTGGCGGACAAAAACAGCGTTGTGCTTGTGCTAGAGCCTTAATCAATGAACCGAAACTGATTTTAGCTGATGAACCGACGGGAGCTTTGGACTCAAAAGCTTCCAGATTATTACTGGAAACAATGTCTGAAATCAACAAGAAAATGCAGGCTACTATTTTAATGGTAACACATGACCCGTTTAGTGCGTCTTTCTGTGAACGTATTTTGTTCTTGAAAGACGGTAAAATATTCAATGAAATTTTCAGAGGGGAAAAAAGCAGAAAAGATTTCTTCAATGAAATACTGGATATATTAACCTTGCTCGGAGGTGAAGTGGGAAATGTTAGGTAAGTTAGCGTATAGAAATACAAAAAGAAATATTAAAGATTATTTGATTTATCTGATAACCGTTACTACATCCTTTTCTCTTATATTTGCTTTTAATTTGGTGGCAAGTTCTGATGAAATTGTAAAGTTATGTTCCAGTATGGATGCATTTAAGAATTCATTGTTCGCTGTAAATATCCTTATTATTTTTGTGATATGCTTTTTGATCAACTATACAACGAAATTTATGTTTGAAAAAAGAAGTAAAGAATTAGGAACATATATGCTTCTTGGCATTAAGAAAAAAGAAATTGCCCACTTAGTTATAATTGAAAATATACTGTTGGGAATTTTAGCATTTGTATTAGCTATTCCTATTGGCTTTTTATTCAGCCAGTTTGTGTCGTTAGTAATTGTAAACTTACTGGGTATTCCAAAAACTCTCTTTATTTCTTTGAATTTTGTTTCTATTGGACTATTGATAATTTATTTTTTAACTATTTATGTTTTGGTTTTACTTAATCTATTAAGAAGAATAAGTAAAATGACGATACGTGATTTTCTTTACTTTGATAAACAAAATGAAAAGAAAATGTTCCGTGACAGTAAAAAAAGAAATGTCATTTTTGTTTTAAGTATTATTCTTGGTGCGATTTCTCTTTTTCTCTGGAATTCACGTTGTACTATGGATAATTTTAATAAGCAAGAAACACTTACCTATTTGATGGTAAGCGTAATCATGTTGATTATCAGCATTTATGGTATATCTACAACTTGTGCAGATATGTTCTTGACTGTTTTGTTAAAGAATAAAAAAATGAAATATCAAAATGACAATCTGTTTGTAGCAAGAACATTTGCTTCTAAAGCAAGAACAATGAGCTTCACATTTGGTACATTGTCTATGTTGATTTTAATTTCACTGCTGGCTCTGAATTATTCTAGTATCAACAAAGCTTCGTATGATATCAGCGTGAATTTAAATGCACCATATGATGTACAACTCTTTGATGATAAGCAGGTATTTGATGAATATATTCGAGTAATTGAAGAAGAATATACGATTGATAATACCATTGAGTACGACATTTATAAAGAGCCGAATCATCAGGTACAAAATTTCTTCCAATCAGAATATTATGATTTTGACCCAGTCTTGAAGTTAAGTGATTATAATAGGTTACTAGAATTAAGAAAGATGCCGTTGCTTTCTTTAAATGATAACGAATACTATATAGTTACAAATAGCAAGTTTGCATATGAGGTTGAAGATAACAAAGACATTGAAACCATAACAGTAGCAAATAAAAATTTGAAATTAAAAGGATATGACACTAAGTCTTATTGGAACTCTATAACTAATACTGGCAGATTTGTTGTTGTACTTCCAGATAAATATGTTCAAGGACTTGAAGTATCAGAAAATCATTTGATTATAGATACAAAAGAAGATACAGACGCAGAATTAGAAAATAAGATAAAAGAAGCTATGCAACATCAATTAGTAAAGGTTGATGAAAATGGAGAAATAAATGATGAGTCGTATAGAGTAAACGTAAGAGGTGCAGAAATAGAACAACAAAAAGCAATGGTTGCAATAGTAGTCAGTCTGTTTATGTATATTGCATTTATCTTGATTTCCGCAGTAGGGACAATTTTGGCAGTTCAATCATTGAGCGACTCTACTAAATACAAATATCGCTACCTGACCTTGCGAAGATTAGGAATAAATGACAAGTCGCTATTTAAGACAATCAGAAAACAATTATTGATATTATTTTGTGTCCCTGCAATATCAGCAATATTATGTTCTTTCGTGATGATGTCGTCATTGAATAATGTGTATCAACAAATTTTGGGAGATAAACACCTTTATCTAATGTACTTTGGCTTGAATTTAATTATCTTCTTCCTAATTTATAGTATTTACTGGATAGCGACGTATATCGGTTTCAAACGAAATATCAATGAGGAGAGTTAGATTTTTCTAGCTCTCCTGCTGTGGAATTATTATAATGGTAAATCAAGGGGGTGTTGAAATGAGAATAGCAATTATCGAAGATGATGAAATCACTCGTTTGGAGCTTTCTAAACTATTGAACACACAAGGATATGAAACAGTTTTATTGACTGACTTTGGAAATCTGACAGAGGAATTAAAGCAATATTCCATAGAACTGGTTCTGCTTGATATTAACCTGCCGTATGAGAATGGCTACGAAGTATGCAGGAAAATAAAACAAGTCATGCCAGTACCGATTATCTTTGTAACAAGCAGAGATACAAATGCTGACGAATTGAAAAGTATTCAAGTGGGCGGAATTGACTTCATCACAAAGCCGTATGACACGCTTATTCTTCTTGAGAAGATCAAGCGTGCATTGCAGTTGTCAAACCCGAGTAATTTCCGTGAGCTTGTCAAAAAAGATTGTACCCTTGATTTACATTTATCCATTTTGAAGTATCAAGAGCAAAGCATTGAACTGACAAGAAATGAATTTCGTATTTTGTACTACTTCTTTATGAACGAAGATAAAGTTATTAGCAAAGAAGAACTATTGGAAAAGCTGTGGAATGACAAATATTATATAGACGAAAATGTATTATTGGTTAATATGACCCGTCTAAAAAAGAAAATGAAAGAAATCGGTATTGTTCATTTATTGGAAAATATACGAGGAAAGGGTTGGAAACTGTGAGTTTTTTTACATTCTTAGAAGAAAAAATAACAGAGATATTGTTTCAGCTTTTCTTTCTTGCCTTAGTAGCATTTCTCTTGATTTTCTACGGTGTAGATACGCTGTTTGTTGTATCGCTGGTAATTCTGTTCATCAGCATACAAGGGCTTTTTCAATGGTGTTTGTATCGGAAGAAACGTAACGCTTCACAACATATTATTGATTTAGTAGACGGACTGGAAGAAACCTATTATATTGCAGACGTTTTACCAAAGCCAAAAGAATTTCAAAATAAAGCCTATTGCTACGCACTAAAAAAAGCCTGCAAATCTATGAATGATGAAATCGGCAAAATCACAGAGGAAAAGCAGGACTATCAAGAATATGTGGAAAGTTTCGTCCATGAAATTAAAATACCGATAGGAGCATTGTCTTTGACGTTTGACAATACAAAAAATTACACATTAAAAAAAGAAACAGACAAAATATTTCAGTTAGTGGAACAAATGCTCTACTATGCAAGAAGCGAAAATACGGAAAAGGACTATTTTGTAAAACAGTTGCAGTTAGACGAAGTGATACATAATGTCATTCTGAAATTCCGTCATTCGCTTATGGAAAGAAAAGCAATTATCAATATCCATGACATAGAAAATGTCATTTATACTGATGAAAAATGGCTGACATTCATTCTATCTCAAATCGTGCAAAATGCGATTAAGTATTTTGATAAGCAAGAAAATAAGCTGACGATATACAGTCAAGACAATGGTACAAATATATTGCTTGTGATTGAAGATAATGGTTGTGGAATAAAAGCGTCTGATTTATCCCGTGTATTTGAAAAAGGTTTTACGGGTTCAAATAGAAACAAGGCAAATGCAACGGGTATGGGACTGTATCTATCGAAAAAATTATGCGATAGGTTGGGCTTGAAATTGGATATTGCTTCTACGGAAAAAGAATATACAAGACTGACCATTACATTTCCAAAAGGAACAGTTCATAATTTTTCAGAGTAATTTGAAAACCATGCCAACATTGATACGGTGCTTTAAGGGGGCTTGCATTATGGAAAGCTTTAAGTACAATTCTTTGCAATCAAATTCCACCTAATAGCACACTATTAAAAATTGAATATGTTTTAGCTTTAAAGGCTCGTACAGACTATATGTTTTGTGCGGGCTTTTTTCATACCCGAAAAAAATTTAAAAATTTTTCAAAAGAGGTCATTAAATCACACCTTTCATTCCCTATATGGTGCGGAAAGAGGGATAAACACTTTTCAAATCATAGTGGAAAGGGGGTGAGATTGATGAAACCGTCTGACTTCCAGAAAACAGTTCAATGTCGCTTTGAAAGTTGTTTGAAGAAAGTTGTCCGTCATATTGTAAAGGACTACCAACAAGGATTGAAACGACGAAAAGATAAAGAAATTCCATTCTGTGAACTTCCAGAAATTTTCGTTGAAAATTTTGCTGTGTGGGATGACTACGAAACAGATTATACAATCTTTTCAGTATGTGGCATTGATATTCGTGTCCTTGATGATGAGCTGGCAGAAGCCTTGAAAAAACTTCCAGAAAGAAAGAGAAATACTCTGTTAATGTATTACTTCTTGGAAATGACAGAAAGTGAAATTGCCAACTTACAAAAGATTACGCAAAGCGGTGTATTTAGAAACCGACATCATGCTTTGGAAACTATGAAAAAAATACTAAAGGAGAAGCAGTAAAATGAAGCAAACATTTAAGAAGCCGTCCTACTATTTGCTTTCGCAAGCAATGGACGGGGACGAAAAAGCGATTGAAAAAATACTGGCATTTTATGACCCGTACATATCAAAGTGCTGTTTGCGCCCACTCTATGATGAATACGGCAATGTCTATATTGTTGTAGATATGGAGTTAAAGGGACTTATCCGAGAAGCACTTATCAAAATGATTTTAGGGTTTGATATTGCCTTAGAAATCGAAGAAGAATAAGCAGTTTTTAGCAGAGCATGGTTTAATGTCCCCCTCTTTCCTGCTCTGCCCTGCTTTTACATGAAAGCAACACGCTTTCGCCACAGCTCTTTGACAACTGAATAAAGCAATTCAATACCTTAGACAGACAGCGAGCCGTTGAAACAGATACGCCATGACCTTTCTCCAGCAAAAGCGAGCGATAACCTATTTGTGTTCCTGTAAAAGATTTGTCCTCTTTTATCGCCATGACCTGTCCTGTCTGATAATGATACTCCCGTACAGCCACAGCTTGAGCGTTCAGAGCGTCGCACGCAATGGGTACGGCTACATAAGAACTATGCAGAGGTGGAACTCCTGTGGGCTATGACAAATGCCATTGAATTGTTTAGAAAAGATTTTTACAGAAAGGGGGGTATGTGTTATTGCTGATATTGTAAAAACAAGGCAAGAAAAGACAAATAATAAGCGTGGCATTGGCAACAGAGGAAAAACAAAGATTGTTGTAAAAGAGCATTTTTCTGAAAAGGGAAAGACAATGGAAGAACTTCTGACTGATGTTATGCTTGAAAAGGCAAAGCAGACAATCGCATAAATTCGGTGCAGTTGTAAGAAATAGATTGAATGTGAAAAATAACCCATGTTATACTTTACTTGCAAGCAGGTATTGTAAACATGGGTTAGTTATAAAGGAGGATAACTGACAATGAAACAACAGATTTACAATACTGCACTTTATCTTAGGTTAAGCCGAGATGATGAATTACAGGGCGAAAGTTCCAGCATTACCACACAAAGAAGTATGTTGCGTCTATATGCAAAAGAACATCATTTGAATGTGATTGATGAGTATATTGATGACGGCTGGTCGGGAACAAATTTTGAAAGACCGAGTTTTCAAAGAATGATTGAAGATATAGAGGCAGGAAAAATCAACTGTGTTGTAACGAAAGACCTTTCCCGACTTGGCAGAAATTATATTATGACAGGACAATATACAGAATTGTATTTTCCCAGCCATAATGTCCGTTACATAGCGATTGACGACGGGGTAGACAGCGAAAAAGGCGAAAGTGAGATTGCACCATTTAAAAATATCATCAATGAATGGGTGGCAAGAGATACAAGCCGTAAAGTGAAATCGGCATTTAAGACAAAATTTGCAGAGGGTGCGTATTATGGGGCTTATGCTCCGTTAGGATATAAGAAACACCCCGACATCAAAGGAAAACTGCTGGTTGATGAGGAAACAAAATGGATTGTTGAAAAAATCTTCTCCCTAGCCTATCAAGGTTACGGTAGTGCAAAAATCACAAAGGTACTGCGAGAAGAAAAAGTTCCGACAGCGTCTTGGCTGAATTTCACAAGGTACGGTACTTTTGCACATATCTTTGAGGGAAAGCCCGAAAGCAAGCGTTATGAGTGGACGATTGCTCATGTCAAGGCAATTTTAAAAAGTGAAGTCTATATCGGAAACAGCGTTCATAATCGACAATCAACAGTTTCATTCAAGAGCAAGAAAAAAGTGCGTAAGCCCGAAAGCGAATGGTTTCGAGTAGAAAATACCCACGAACCGATTATTGACAAAGAAGTGTTCTATCGTGTGCAGGAACAGATAAAATCAAGGCGTAGACAGACAAAGGAAAAAGCAACGCCGATATTTGCAGGGCTTGTCAAGTGTGCGGATTGTGGCTGGTCTATGCGGTTTGCGACAAATAAGGCAAATAAAACGCCATACAGTTATTATGCTTGCAGTTACTACGGACAGTTTGGCAAAGGTACTTGTTCTATGCACTATATCCGTTATGATGTGTTGTATCAAGCCGTATTGGAACGATTGCAGTATTGGGCTAAGGCAGTACAGCAAGACGAAGAAAAGGTGTTGAATAAGATACAAAAGGCTGGGAATGCAGAGCGAATACGGGAAAAGAAGAAAAAGGCAAGTGCCTTGAAGAAAGCCGAGAACCGACAAAATGAGATTGACCGCTTGTTTACGAAAATGTATGAAGATAGAGCCTGTGAGAAGATAACGGAACGAAACTTCATCATGCTGTCGGGGAAATATCAAAAAGAACAGATAGAACTGGAACAGCAGATAACCAACCTAAGAGAAGAATTAAGTAAAATGGAACAGGATATGATAGGTGCTGAAAAGTGGATTGAGTTAATTAAGGAGTATTCCGTACCAAAGGAACTGACAGCACCGTTGTTAAATGCAATGATAGAAAAAATCCTTATTCACGAAGCAACAACGAATGAGGATAACGAAAGAATACAGGAAATAGAGATATACTACCGATTTATTGGAAAAGTAGACTGATAATGAGGGGTCATATCTTTAACTAAGGGAAACTGGGATATGTTTGCCGGATGTATCTGTTTATATTACGTTATGCGATATGTTGGGAATCAGCATAAATGAGTTTTTTGCAGGAGAAGATATTAGGGAAGAAAATTATATACAAAAATCAGAAGACAATTTAATTCGAATTGCCAAGGATAGTAAATATAAGATAAAAAATCTAAAACGATCAATAATAGGACTAGCACTCATTGTATTGATTACATCATTTTCACTTGGGATGATTCTTGTTCAAAAATGTAGTTACCCAAAGAATTATATTACAGCGATAGACAAAGAAGGGACAGAGATGAAAACCGCAGAGTTATTATCTGGAGTGGATGGTGCCTTTTTATTCGATTATCACACAAATGAGAAGTTTCAGTCATTGACCATATTTATATCAGAGTATCATTTTGGAAAATTGGCAGCAAAAAATAAAATTGCAGAGTTATCTTACGAAGAGGTTGAATCTCCGACGGAAGGTAAGATTGTACTTGTACCGGATTTTGAGGAATTTGAGGTGAAGCTTATAGTTGCAGACACGTCGACCAAATATTCTACGACGATTCCTATTCTGGAAAAAGTAGAAGGAAGAGAATATTACGGAAGATCCGCAACACAAATTGAAGGAAAAGTTTCGATTCAAAAAAATTCAGAGCAAGGGTTGGCAGCATTTATTTATGGAAAAGATGGTCTGAGCACAACGCCTATTCAAAATATTGAACAAGGAGAAATTGACCAACAAAATGATTACATATACTTTATATCGTTTCAATTCTCAGAATAGTATTGTATTAGTTTAGTCAATAAAACATAAATTGGTAATTTGAGCCGCCAAAGTACAGGCGGACTTTAACTCTTCGTTGTGGTAAGATGTGTCTAAACTGTCCCCTTTGTCAAGGACATTTTGAATTAGTGTAGTGCCTATTTTTTAGACACCTACACTAAAGTGATATCCTTGATTTTGGACATTCCCTGGTTTGGTTCCCCACAGAAGTGGACACATGACATTTTCGGTATCCACGTAAATGGACATACCATCCCATCCAGTGTGATATTCAGTTGGTTTATTTATTATCATCTATATCAACTGCCGATGCACCAAGCTCTTTAGGATCCTTTTTTATGGCTGGCATGGCAGGAATATTCGGAATATCCAGAGGATATTTACCAGTAGTAACAAATTTGTAGAATTCATTAGGCGACAGCCTGGCAAGATGCCATTGATACCGCCGGTTGTTGTAATAATCAATGTAGTTATCAATGATGACCTGAACATCAGCAAATGATGTACATTCAGCAAGCTCAGGCTTGATATGGTCTTTCATGTGGCCGAAGAAACTTTCCTGTGGGGCGTTGTCCCAGCAGTTTCCCTTGCGTGACATGGATTGGCGCAGTTTTTTGTCATACAGGATATTGATAAATTTGTGGCTTGTATAATGACAACCCTGATCCGAATGGATGATGGTTTCAGCCTGCAGGGACACTCCATGATATTCTACCAGTTTATTGATGGTTTCCAGAACGAAATCAACCTCTAGTGATGGACTGAGCACATAGGACAGTATCTGCTTAGTAAAGGCATCCAGGACAGTAGATAAATAGGCAAATGTGCCATTATTGGGCAGATAGGTGATGTCTGTCAGCAGGACGATCCGTGGACCATATGCTTCAAATTCACGTTGAAGCAGGTTATCTGCGACACTGCTGGTTTTAAGGGCTTTTGCCATCCGCCTGTAAGGATTAGGACCTCTATAAGGGCATGACAGATTGAATTTATCCATCAGACGCCGGATCTTTTTGAGATTCATAACCACGGGTGGATCCATGTGAAGAAGAGCCATATAGATGCCTTTTGCGCCTTTGGAATAACCGTGCATTTTATATGCAGTAAGGATTTGTTCAAAGTCCTCTCTGTCCTGCTGTTCCCGCTGCGCTCTTGCCGGGGCGGCATTCAGCCATGCATAATAACCGCTTCTGGAGACTCCGGCCATAGCACAAAGTGTTTTTATGGACATGGTGTTATGACTTTGTTGCATGGTATTGTAGATTATTTCAAAAATACAGGAAGAATCGTTCATGAGCAATGCACCTACTTCCTTGTAGTTCTGATTGAGGAAATTTTTTTAAGAACTCCATTTCCTGTTTCAGGTAATCTACTTCCTGTTGCAGTTGCTTGATTTTGTCAGCATCTGAGTTGTTTTTTGAACCGGTGTCATCGGAAGCATCAGCAGCTGGTACACTACGAGGCCTGTAGCCTTCGTGAAATTCGCCGTACTTTTTATATTCGGTACGGATGTGATTGGAGATGCTCCATATGCGGCGTTCTCCGATGATACTAATGTCAAAACCGTGATCTTCAAGGATTTTTCTTGGAGAAGTACCAGATTTATATTCTGCCAGAAATATCTCCTTGAATTCCTTAGTAAGATTGATCCTTGTATCAGTAACACTGTAGATATAAGGGTTTTGACGAAGTAACTGTTGTTGTTCCTCAGTAAAAATTTTTCTGCTCATGAAATCCTCCATTTCTGTGATTAGAATATCACATTTGGAAGAGGGTGTCCAAGAAAAAGGTGTTACTTAGGGGTGTGTTTATAAACAGGGATACAAATGGTGAGGGTGTCCTAAAAGTAGGTACTACACTAATTCGCGTGTCCACTGTTATGGGTATATTATAAATGGCTATCATAAAACAATTCGACAAAAGATCTGGTATGTGAGTAACAAATCGAAAGTTGAAGGAGAACTGGCAATGGATGGAAAAAGTCGGGTTTTCAGACCTGAGGCTGAAAAAATTTGGCATGAAGATTATCAATGTGAATATTACAGGGGAGTTATCATAGATGGTGAAGACAATATTGTGGAACGTTGCGCTAAAATGCACCCCAACTATACAGCAGCTTCTAGTGATGCTGCAGAAAAAATGTCAGTCAGTCCTTTATATTCACGACAGACAAGCCCTGATATGAAGAAAAAACTGGAAGAATATAAAGCAAAAAAAGCACTAGAGAAAAAAAGGAAAACTAACGTTATTTTTGATCCGAGAGAACGGAATGAGTGGAAGTATATTTATGATTCCTGCAGAGGAAATTTATATCGGTTTAGGTATTTAAATCAGGAAGAAACATCTTCTGTATTCCTTTCAAGAAAAGGGCATCCTATATTAGGTGAAATATTATCGCGGAATGGCGAAGCTGATTGGGCATTTTACAGTAGCAGAATTAAGAATGAGTATGACATTGAAAATCTACCAGGGCATAAGGATATTTGGAAGATTTTGTCTGTTGCAAATATTTCTAAAAATAAAAATGGGGATAGCGAAGTGACAATTAATTATCTTGAGTTTAGTAACTTGACCAAAGATTTTAAAAAAAGAGAAAAAACCAAAACAATTGTCATTAAGAGAAAATGGGATTTCTATAATGAACTTATGGATTTCTTAGTCGAAATGTAAAGTTGCATGGGATGCATTGTTGGAGTACTGTGTGAGGAAAGTGAATCTATGTAAGGTGGTGTGTGTAATGGATTATTATGATGGACTATCAGAAAAGGAAATACATTATATTGATGAAGCAAGGATAATCGGTAGAACGGAAGGAAATAGTAAAAGATTAAGTGATTTGTGTCACAAGGCATATGCAGATTATGCAACTGGAGCTATTTCTGAAATGGCATATAACAAGATTTATGCTGTTTGTGTGGATTACGCATATCCTAGATAGATTTTAAAGACAGCATCCGTAACCGTGCGGAAGAAATCGTTCTGCACGAATTGGTATATGATCTGTAAACCTGATACAAAAGCCCCACACTTCTGACAAAAAAATCGGAAGCGTGGAGTTTCCTGATTTATTTTGTTTGTTTGCTGTTTTCTTCGATATTTGCCACAAGACGGTCGAAATCACTCTGATATGTTCTGTCCTGCAAAACACGGAATTTTTCAAATTCACTTTCTGCAAACGCCTTTGCGATGGCAGCGGTCACTTTGCCTTTGTCATGTAAAATATCTTCTTCGTTGAACTGGAGGAACGCATCCAAACGATTAACCCAATCCTGCATATACATGATATTTCCCCGCCGTGCCTGTCTTTCAGCATAGTCCAGATACATTGTCACGATCTCATTCAGATTTATCATTTCTTCTTCGTTCAAGTAGTTTTTGGCGATTGAAACATCCGACTTGCGAATACGCCCTTGCGGAGCATTTTTCCAAGTTGTCAAGCCCATGTTTGGTTTTGTGCTATCGGCTCGTCCATAAACAATCTCAGCCGCCGTATGATGAGTGACAGCGTAATGAAGCTTATTCTGCACTGTGGCAAAAAACTCTTTTGTAACAGGACTGTTCACATCATAGTCAGCACTGCACTGGGAGTAAATGTCCGTGATTTTTTGATAAAAACGGCGCTCGCTGGAGCGAATATCACGAATACGCTCCAACTGTTCCTCAAAATAGTCCTTACCAAAAAGGTTTTCTGGTTCTCGCAGTCGTGCATCGTCCATCACATAGCCTTTAATAATAAATTCTTTTAATACTCGATTTGCCCAAATGCGGAACATCGTAGCCTTTTTAGAATTAACACGGTATCCGACAGCAATAATGGCATCCAGATTGTAATAGCTTGTATTGTACCGCTTGCCGTCTGCCGCAGTTGTTTCCATTTTGGAAACAACTGCTTCTTCCTGCAATTCGCCGGATGTAAAAATATTTTTCAAATGTTTTGAAATAGCCGCCTTTTGCACTTCAAATAATTCTGCCATCTTTGCCTGCGTCAGCCACAAGTTTTCCTGATATAAAAGGATTTCAACCCGAACTTCACCATTATCGGTTTTATAAAACAGGATTTCCCTTGTTTCATAAGGAGTTAGCCCATATTCTTCGTTCATATCCATTCCCTTCCTTTCCTATCAGAACATACTATAATTAACGAGCCATTTGAGTTTCTTTCAAAATAATAAATATCACTTGCTTTTATTACTTTTTTTCACCCAAGTAATTTCTATATATTATTTGAGTTGGCTCCAAATGAATATACCAGATGTCAAACATTATGCTTAAAATATACCATAATAAACAAAAAATAACTATACCAACATTTAAGTAAATCTTTGCATCCCCACTAACATTTGATGGAATAGTACTCAAAAAAGATAATAACACTGTAAAAAACACTGCAATCACGAAAAGAAAATAAGAAATCTTTTTCTTAGAGAAATAGGTTCTTCCCATCTCATCCTTTTTATATTTTACATTTCCTAACAATTTAGGAACGATAATTTTTATAAGAGTAAAAATTATTACATATGTGAATGCTCTAATTCCAATCCATATATAGTCCACAGATCAAACCTCCTATCAACATACTAAAAACAAGCATACATACAATAAAACCAAGCATGCAACTAATAATCCCTGATATCCATAGCGCAGGATATATTTTTCGAGTCTTTCGTGTGATAATAGAAATCACGCTTCCAATAAACGAGAATAATGGTCCCAAAAATATAACATCAATATAGGTATACTGCTGCATTCACGATTGCCTGCACCTTTTTTCCGTACCCTGGAATTAAAGCTTTCTCAACAGCTCGCTTGGCCTTTTCCTGTCGTCCTTGCCTTTATTGATTTCTTTATACTCGGTGTCCTCATTCCAAACTTCATCTTAATCGCATCCGTTGTTTCAAAAAATCACCTGTTATTACTATCTATCTTTTACTGGTAACTTTGCAACTTCTCTCATATTATTCTAAACACACCTTTCTAATTACTTCGTATATCCACTCACTTACGCCAGTTGCCTCTTCAAGAAGCTGTTTCCTTTTATCCTCAGGGACTCTATTCTTCAAGTTGTTGATAACACCTTCATCAATTCGCTCTTTTCCAAGTGTTTTTATAGCCTCTACTACCAATGTTGTTGACTCTGACATAAATGAAATCTGACGGTTGGTCCTATGCTTAAATTCGATATTAACATTATCCCATGCAAATTTTCTATATGGACCATCACTTATATAGGACCATACAACAGGAACCTGCGTTGACAATCCCAGTTTATTTAACGCTACATCTCCACATGGTGCTATTGTCCAATGATATCCTCTTGCAATTGCATAGGCTACTTTTTCCGGATTAGCAGGAACATATTCCTTAAGTAAATTGCTATATACATGTTTTTCGTAAACTCCATCGATAATTCTTCGAATTGCTTTCTCTTCTACCTGTCTACCTAAACATTTTCGTATTGTTGTAATTGTTGCAATATCAATAAAATCTGATGTCACAAATACTGCGCCATATTCGGCATCTAATATTCTCTTTTTGATTTCTGCATAAATTCCACTTGCCATAACAACACGCTCCTTAAATTTGTCACGATTATTATACATTTTTCGTGACAAAAAAAACAATTCATTTTTTATTTTGATTACTATCTTTCCTTTATTTTCTACGCACTTAAATGTATTTATTCCCTAAATAACAAAAAGACAACAGCTCGCTTGGCTTTTCCTGTCGCTCTTGCTACCTCTCTTGTTCTTTCAATTGAATCATAAAGCCAG
>ENA-OPST01000353-OPST01000353.1-human-gut-metagenome-genome-assembly--contig:-NODE-353-length-14073-cov-1.757597_pt1 | contig 14073 bp, 10 predicted proteins | sample MGYA00241812_ERZ501915 | MGnify/ENA primary metagenome ERZ501915 (study PRJEB25962, sample SAMEA2042453) | human gut metagenome | biome: human gut; feature: human-associated habitat; material: faeces...
GTTACGGGCGGAACTGCGTTTGTGTCGCTTTTCAGATTTTACAAGCGCTTTTCAAAAATGAATATGCTGCAAAAATGCATATCGGGAAGTGCGATAATTACCGCACTTGAATACTGCTGTGGCTGTGTTGTCAATCTGAAATTCAGGCTTAATGTCTGGGATTATTCAAACTGCCGACTTAATTTAAAAGGGCAGATTTGTCCGTTTTACAGCACCCTGTGGGCATTTCTTTGTATCCCCGTCAGCGCATTATGCACTTCTCTCTGCAAAAAAATACAGTAAAAAACAGGAGCAGTAAGTAAAAATACTGCTCCTGTTATGTTTTATTTATTCAGACTTTTTGTTCTCGCTTTTTTCATCGGATTCGTTTTCTTCGGAAGTGTCGCTTTTCTTGACAACAACCCGTAAAATACGCTGATCCTTAACCTCCATAATGGTAAACTTAAAGCCGTCGGCCTCAATGTTGTCACGCTTGTGGGGGATTGTTCCTGCGTGTTCAAGAATATAACCGCCGACCGTTACGCTGTCACATTCAAGACTGTCCTCGTCCATATCAAACAGACCGAGCATATCTTCAAGCTCCATATCACCGTTTACAAGGAACTCGCCCTTGCCGATTTTGTAGTAGTTATGCTCAATTTCCTCGTCCTCGTCCCATATTTCGCCGACAATTTCTTCGAGCAAATCCTCCATTGTAACAATACCGAGTGTTCCGCCGTATTCATCCGTAACGACCGCAAGATGAATTTTTGTGCGTTTGAATGCATTAAGGATTTTTGAAAGCTGTTGTGTTTTGAACACAAAGTAAGGTGGCTGCATAAGCTCCTTAACATCGGGCGCTTTACCGTCTGCAAGTCGTTCGAGATAATCTCTTGTATGGAGAATGCCGACAACATGGTCAACCGTGCCTTCGTACACGGGAATTCTTGAATAGCGGTTTTCAATGATGATATCCTTGATTTTTTCAGGCGAGTCATCAACGCTGATAAATGTGATGTCAACCCTCGGAGTGAGAATTTCCTCGGCGGTAGTTTCGTCAAAGTCAAGTGCGGAGCGAACCATCTCGCTTTCGCTCTCTTCAAGAACGCCTTCTTCCTCAATGCTCTCAACAATGTATTTAAGCTCATTTTCAGTAACTGACGGAGCGTCACCGCTGCTGCCTGCAATCTTTAAGGCAATCATTTTGAATCGTGTGAAAATCCACACAAGCGGTGTAAGAAGTGTCATAAGTCCTCTGAGCAATCCGGCTGTTTTGAGTGAAAAGGCATCGCAATGTTCCTTTGCAAGACATTTCGGCACAATCTCACCGAATGTCAGAACAAGAAAAGTTGTTGCACCCGTTGCAATTGCCGAGCCTGCGTCACCGAAAAGATTCATACACAGCACAGTCGCAATTGAAGAACAGCTCAGGTTTACAACATTGTTGCAGATGAGAATTGTTGTAAGGGCATTGTCGAAATGCTCTATTATGTAGAGCGCTGCTGCCGCTTTTTTGTTGCCGTCATCCTTGTAACGCTGAACACGCACCTTGTTTACAAACGAAAATGCGGTTTCAATCGCCGAAAAGAACGCCGAAAGCAAAATAAGAACTAAAATGACAACACCCATAATTATGTCAGATGTCAACTGAATATCACTCCATAACAACTTCCGACAGGTTCTGTCGGAATAATATTTCTTTAATACTACTATAATTCTTTTAAATAATTATTACTTATTAGAAATAAAGAAATAAAATTATTGAAATAATTTTGCTGTAATGGTATAATAAGCATTAAAGGCTTTTTACAATTGAACAATGTGGCTTGTGCGTCTTATTTTTTGGTATGCATACATTTTGCTTGCAATTTCGGTGAAACTATTCTCGGAGGTGCATACAATGCCACAAAAATCAAAATCTTCAAAAGTCTCATCAAAAAAAGGGAACTATGTTAAAAATCCTGCGCCGGATGATGATCCGCAAAAGCTTGCAAACGACAGCCCCATAAGTGAAGAACAAACAGACCGAATCGGCGAAACAGGTTCTGTTCTCACAACTCATAAGGACTGTGTGCTGCATTGCCTGACGATTATCGGTCAGATTGAAGGTCATTACATTCTTTCGCAACAAAACAAAACCACAAAATACGAGCATGTCATCCCTCTGCTTGTTTCGGTTGAGGAGGACGAAAGAATTGACGGACTGCTTGTGCTGATTAATACAGTCGGCGGAGATGTTGAGGCAGGTCTTGCAATTGCCGAGGTGATTTCGGGAATGAAAAAGCCGACCGTTTCCATCGTACTCGGCGGAGGTCATTCAATAGGAATTCCGCTTGCTGTTGCGGCAAAGAAAAGCTTTATTGCAAAGAGTGCGTCAATGACGGTTCATCCCGTCAGAACAACAGGCCTCACACTCGGAGTTCCGCAGACCTTTGAATATTTTCAGCGTATGCAGGACAGAATCACAACCTTTGTTGCCGAAAATTCCAATATTACAAAAGACCGTTATAATCAGCTTGTGCTTAACACGGGTGAGCTTGTAATGGATATCGGAACTATTCTTGAGGGAGAAGAGGCTGTTGAAGAAGGCTTGATTGACGAGGTCGGAACAGTTTCCGACGCAATTGACGCTCTTTATGATTTGATTAAAGAAAACAAAGAGAGCAAGCCAAAGTCTGCAAAATCACGCTCAAAAAAGCAGGAAAAATAATTTCGGGCGTTTTGCCCGAATACATATATATTGTGACGCTTATGATTTGTATGAAATCTTAATTATGCCAACCCATACGGCCTTTCAGCGTACAAATAACAAAGAAGATTTGTAAAACTTATTTTTTGGAGGGAATACATAACCATGTCAATTTTAGATGCTATTATTCAGGGGGTTGTTCAGGGACTTACCGAATTTTTGCCCGTATCAAGCAGCGGACACCTCGCAATCACACAGCACATTCTCGGTGCAGGCACAGGCGAAAGCAATCTTTTCTTTAATGTAATGCTCCATGTCGGCACACTTGTTGCCGTTGTTGCATTCTACCACAAACTTGTGTGGGATCTTATCAAAGAATTTTTCCTTATGCTCAAGGATATTTTCACGGGCAAGTTCAAATGGAGCAAAATGAATTATAACCGTAATCTCGTTGTAATGCTCATCATCGGTCTTATACCGCTGTTCTTGCTTTTTCTGCCAATCCCCGGAACAGATATGAAACTCAAGGACCTTGCAGACCGGCTTTCCGCAAGTCCTGTTCTCATAGTAACTGCCTGTTCGCTTATTCTCACAAGCGTACTTTTAACAATCGGTATTATCTGTAACCGCAAGAGTGTTGCCTCAACTCACAAACATCTTGCAACAAAGAGCAATGCCAAGGCAACAAGAGATAATTTTAATGTTGTTGACGCAATCCTTGTCGGTGTAACACAGGTTTGTGCCGCACTCCTTCCGGGACTTTCCCGTTCAGGCTCAACACTTTCGGTCGGTGAGATGAGAGGAATCTCAAAGCAGAAGGCACTTGACTACACATTCGTACTTGGTATCCCGTCAATCCTTGCGGCGGCACTTCTTGAGGGTGTGGATGCAATCAAGTCACCCGAAGGTTTAAGCAATATTGAATTTATTCCGCTGATTATCGGAATGGCGGTTTCCGCAGTTGTAGGCTATCTTGCAATCGTAATTTTTAAGTGGTTCCTGAAATCTGACAAAATGGAAATTTTCGTAATCTACACAGCGATTGTCGGTGTTGCATTTATTGTAATTTCAATCATCGAAATGAACACGGGTGTAAACCTTTTCACAGGTGCGCCAATTGCATAAATTTTAAATGGAGTGATTTTATTGGCAGCTAATAAAAATAAAGCTGACAAAACTAAAAATACTGCGTCGGGAAGAAAAAAGACTTCTTCAAAAACCTCATCAAAAGGTGCAAAAACTGCAAGCAGAACCAAAGCATCCGCTGTTCCGAAAAGGAGCAGCGGACTTTCGCCGCGTGTAAGGGCAATCCTCTATGCCGCCGTTGCGGCTGTTTTTGTCTGCATAATTTTCATAAAAGGTTCAAATGTCTGGACAATGATACGCAGTTTCTTTTTCGGAGTTCTCGGATTCGGAATTTTTCTTGTTCCCGTAACGCTTTTTTATTTGTGTGTCATGACCGAAAAGGAGAAACAGGTTGCACGCTATAAGCTGAAGCTTTTTCTTTGTGTCGTCATAATTCTGTTTATCGGTGCGTTGATTTACGCAGGCAGCGGTGCAAAATATTCTGATATGAACTTTTTTGCGTGTCTTGGCAATCTGTTCAAGGATGCCTCTGACACCTCAAGGTATATGACTTTCGATTGCGGAATAATCGGCGGATTGCTCGGCTATCCGCTTGTTGTCCTGTTCGGCAGTACAGCTGCACTTTTTACAAGCTTTGTTGTAACAGCCGCACTTATCCTTATTGTTGCGAACATTTCTATTAAAGATATGACAGCGGCGGCGTCAAGGACAGCCGTACATATCCGTGAAGCAGGTGAGGAAAGGGCAAGAGTTCGCAGAGAACGCAGAGAAGAAAACCGTGAGAGAAAGCTTGCCGAAAGAGGCGATATCGACATTGCACTTGAAGGTGAAAACAGAAAGTCCTCGGGAAGTTTTATTGACATTCCGCTTGATGACAAAAAGACAAAGGTCAAGAAAGCAAAGTCGGCAGTAAACGGAATTGACACGGATATTGCCGATTCAAAGGAAGAAAATGCCGCAGACAAGGATCTGTCGCAGGATCTCATCAACATAATCAATCGTGCAAGCAAGCCTATGGGCAAAAGTGCCTACAATACGGTTTCTGCAATTGCAGAGGATATCTCAAACGAAAAGTCAGCTTCTAAAGCTGAACCGACAGAGGTCAAGCCTGATGCCGAAACTGAGAACATCGTCAAAAAAGCACTTCTCAAAAGCAAAAAAGACAACAGCGAGGAGGCCGGCGACGAAATTGCGGAACAGCTTGACAGAGCTGTTCGTTCCGATAATTCTCAAAAGGAAGAAAAAAAGTATCAGTTCCCACCGATTCAGTTGCTCAAACCAAAGCTAAATTCCGATGATAGCGATGCAATGGAAGAAATGCAGAATAATGCCAAAAAGCTTATTGATACTCTCACAAGCTTTGGTGTAAAGGCAAGCATTGTAAACATCTGCCGAGGTCCGTCCGTAACACGCTATGAGTTACAGCCTGCCCCCGGTGTTAAAATCAGCAAAATTACAAATCTCTCCGATGATATCGCACTCAGCCTTGCCGCAAACGGTGTTCGTATTGAAGCACCTATTCCGGGTAAGGCTGCAGTCGGAATTGAAGTTCCGAACAAGGTTGTAAGCATGGTAACAATGCGTGAATTGATTGATTCGGACAAGTTCAGAAACAGCAAGAGTAAGCTCACAACCGTTCTCGGCAGAGATATATCCGGTGAAATTGTTGTTACCGACCTTGCTAAAATGCCGCACTTGCTCATTGCAGGTACAACCGGTTCGGGTAAGTCCGTGTGCGTAAACTCAATTCTTATGAGTATTCTCTACAAGGCAACTCCGGATGAAGTAAAGCTTTTGCTTATTGACCCGAAAATGGTTGAATTTTCAAAATACAAGGGTATTCCGCATTTGCTCATTCCCGTAGTATCCGACGCAAAAAAGGCGGCGGGTGCGCTTGCGTGGGCAGTAAACGAAATGCTCCAGAGATATAAAATTTTCTCCGAATACGATTGTAAGGATATTGATTCATATAATTCTCTTATCGAAAAAAATATGAATTATATGGAGAAAAATCCACCTGTTGTTAATGAAGAGGGAGAAGAGGTTCAGCCTGTTCTTGAAGTGAACGGACTTCCCGTTGCCAAAGAAAAAATGAGCCGTGTTGTAATTGCAATTGACGAGCTTGCCGATTTGATGATGGCGGCTCCGAGCGAGGTTGAGGACTCAATCTGCCGACTTGCTCAGATGGCTCGTGCCGCAGGTATGCATCTTATCCTTGCAACCCAAAGACCTACCGTTAATGTAATCACAGGTCTTATCAAGGCGAATGTACCGAGCCGTATTTCACTCAAGGTAAGTTCAAACACAGACTCCCGTACAATTCTTGATACAGGCGGCGGTGAAAAGCTTATCGGCCGAGGCGATATGCTGTTTTCGCCTGTAGGCGCTCCAAAGCCTATTCGTGTTCAGGGCTGCTACGCTTCCGATGAAGAAATCGAGGGTGTAACCCACTACATAAAGAAAGCATATTCGGCTCAGTATAATTCTGAAATCGAAGAAAAAATTAAAAGAATTGCTGCAGAAGAAATTGCTCAGGGCAAAAAATCGGGTGATTCAGACTCATCATCTGACGAAGGTCTTGATATTGACAGCAAAATGGAAGAGGCAATCAAGTGCGTAATTGAAGCAGGACAGGCATCAACCTCACTTTTGCAGAGAAGACTCAAAGTCGGCTACGCAAGAGCAGGCAGAATGATTGATGATATGGAACAAATGGGAGTTGTAGGCCCTCATCAGGGTTCAAAACCGAGAGATGTTCTCATGACCTACAACGAATGGCTCGAACGCAGAAATGCACTTGAAAACAGAACCGATTAATAAATAAAGGAGGGTTCAATATGGCTTTTTTACCGATGGACGCAAAAGAAATGCGTGATCGAGGCTGGAACGAAGTCGATTTTATATATGTTTGCGGTGACAGCTATGTTGACCATCCGTCATTCGGTGCGGCAATAATCACGAGAGTTCTTGAGGATTGCGGTTACAAAACAGCATTCCTTGCACAACCTAATTGGAAAAACGATGATGATTTTACACAGTTCGGAAAACCAAGGCTCGGTTTTATGGTGTCAGCAGGCAACATTGACAGTATGGTTGCCCACTACACGGTTGCAAAGCGTAAAAGACATGATGATGCCTATACGGCAGGCGGTAAAAACGGTAGGCGTCCCGACAGAGCAGTCACCGTTTACTGCAACATAATCAGAAAATTATATCCCGATTCTCCCATTATAATCGGAGGTCTTGAGGCATCACTCAGAAGATTTGCTCATTATGATTATTGGAAAAACGAGGTAATGCCCTCAATTATTTTCGACAGCAAGGCAGATTTGCTTGTGTACGGAATGGGCGAGCTGCAGACAATTGAAATTGCAAAAAGACTTTCCGAGGGTTATCCTGTTGAATCGCTTTACGACATCAGAGGTGTTTGCTATAAAATTCGTACAGACGATTATGTGCCAAAGTCGGTTGTCGAACTTCCAAGCTACGAGCGTGTAAAAGAGGACAAGCGTGACTATGCAATTGCATCACGCAGGGAGCTTGAGGAGGCTGATGCCGTAAGGGGCAAAACCCTCATTCAAAGGCACGGAAAGTATATTCTTGTGCAGAATCCTCCGATGCAGCCGCTTGACACAAAACAGCTTGATTATGTCTATTCTCTGCCGTATGAGCGTTGGTATCCAAAGTGTTATGAAAGTCTCGGCGGCGTACCCGGTATCAACGAAGTACTGTTTTCAATCACACACAACCGTGGTTGTTTCGGTGCTTGTAATTTCTGCTCACTCGCATTTCATCAGGGCAGAGCGGTAACCGTCAGAAGTGAAAAGAGTATTATTGAGGAGGCTGAAAGTTTTCTTGATAATCCACGATTCAAGGGCTACATAAGCGATGTCGGAGGACCTACCGCAAACTTCAGACTTCCGTCATGCGAAAAGCAGAAAAAGCTCGGACTTTGTAAAAACAGAAGATGTCTTGCACCGACACCTTGCCCGAATATGCAGGTGTCGCACACGGAATATCTTGATATTCTCCGCAAACTGAGAAATATAAAAGGCATTAAAAAGGTGTTTATCCGCAGCGGAATCCGTTTTGATTACCTTATTGAAGATGAAAATGACGAGTTTTTCCGTGAACTTGTAAAGTATCACATCAGCGGTCAGCTGAGAGTTGCCCCCGAGCATTGTTCGGCGGCGGTTCTTGACAAAATGGGCAAGCCGCACATTGAAAGCTACAAGCGTTTTTGTAAGATGTTCTACGATTTTACGGGCAAGGAAAATAAAGACCAGTATGTCGTGCCGTATCTGATGAGCTCACACCCCGGTTCAACACTTTCGGATGCCGTAGAACTTGCACTTTTCTGCAAGCGTGAAAATATTCACCCAAAACAGGTTCAGGACTTCTATCCGACTCCGGGTACAATTTCAACGAGTATGTTCTATACGGAGCTTGATCCGTACACTCTCAAAGAGGTTTATGTTCCCAAGTCTGAAAATGAAAAGGCAATGCAAAGGGCGTTGCTGCAGTATTTCATTCCCGAAAACAAACCGCTTGTAATCAAAGCACTCATCAAAGCCGGCAGACGGGATTTAATCGGTAACGATAAAAAATGTCTTGTAACTCCGATGGCGGGACAAACACAGGGCGGTTATTCAAAACAGAACAACAACCGCAATTCGCAGAATCAGAAGGGAAGAGGCAAAAACGGCAAAGATAAGTTCGCAAAGTACAGACGAAAAAACAAAAAGAAATAAAATCTTTTTTATACTGAAAATATCGGTATGCGTACTTTTTATTGCCTGTGTACTGCTTGTTTCATTCGGAAAACCTCTCGGAATTCCCGATTGGAACGATGTCTATACATTTTTTGGGATTTCAGCCGATATGGAGTCCGATTTTTCTGTTTCGTTTATCAATGTCGGTTCGGCTGATTGTACGCTGATTAAATGCGGAGATAAAAGTGTGCTGATTGACGGAGGAACAAATCTTGTGACCGATAAAATTACTGCCTATCTCAAACGCAGTTCGGTAACTCATCTTGATGCCGTAATCGTGTCACACCCCGACAGCGACCACATCGGTTCGTTGCCCGATATCATAGATGAATTCGGTACGGATGTTGTTTATTTCGGAAGACAGGTAAGGGATATAGACAGTATGACAAATATTTCAAAAGCCCTTAGAGAGAAATTAAAAGAAAATAATATAAAAACCGTAATTCCGGTTTCAGACAAACCCGTTAAAATCGGAAATATGACCTTTAAATTTTATCAACCCGAAAAGGACTTCGGCAACACAAACGATAATTCGCTTGTAACAATGCTTGAATATGACGAAAAGCGATTTCTCTTTACAGGCGACATTTCGTCAAAAAGGGAAGAATCAATAGTTAATTCCGATAAAGAATTAAAATGCGATATTCTCAAGGTTGCACACCACGGCAGTAAGTATTCTTCAAGTGAAGATTTTCTTGCAAAGGCAAGCCCCGAAACCGCTGTAATAAGCGTTTCGGCTGACGATACGGCACTTCCTGATTACTATATAACAGCCTTGCTTAACAGCATGTGTAAAAATGTTTATCGGACAGACAGCGATAAAACCGTTATGATAACAGTCGAAAACGGCGAGATTTGCACCAAAACTCATGCCTGAAAGGTTGACTATAAATTAAATAATGTTATAATATTATTGTTTAACTGACAAAAATCGAAAGGAATTTTTAAATATGGGAGTATATGAAGAACTCGTAGCCAGAGGACTTATCGCTCAGGTTACTGACGAAGAAGAAATCAGAGAGCTTGTAAACAGCGGTAAAGCCACATTCTATATCGGCTTTGACCCGACAGCCGACAGCCTCCATGTAGGTCACTTTATGGCTCTTTGCCTTATGAAAAGACTTCAGATGGCAGGCAACAAGCCAATTGCACTCGTAGGCGGCGGCACGGGTATGATCGGTGATCCGTCAGGCAGAACAGATATGCGTCAGATGATGACAAAGGAAACAATTCAGCACAATGTTGATTGCTTCAAAAAGCAGATGAGCCGTTTTATCGACTTTTCTGATGGCAAGGCTCTTCTTGTAAACAACGCAGACTGGCTTCTTGACCTTAACTATGTTGAACTTCTCCGTGATGTAGGCGCTTGTTTCAGCGTTAATAATATGCTTCGTGCAGAGTGCTACAAGCAGAGAATGGAAAAGGGACTCAGCTTCCTTGAATTTAACTATATGATTATGCAGTCATACGACTTCTATGCTCTCTATCAGAAGTACGGCTGTAATATGCAGTTCGGCGGCGATGACCAGTGGAGCAATATGCTCGGCGGTACAGAGCTTATCAGAAGAAAGCTCGGCAAGAACGCATATGCAATGACAATCAACCTTCTCCTCAACTCAGAGGGTAAGAAAATGGGTAAAACCCAGTCGGGTGCAGTATGGCTTTCAGCCGAAAAGACAAGCCCCTACGATTTCTACCAGTATTGGAGAAATGTTGATGACGGCGATGTAATCAAGTGCCTTAAAATGCTCACATTCCTTTCGCTTGAAGAAATTGATGAGCTTGCAAAGCTTGAGGGCAGTGAAATCAACAAAGCAAAAGAAATTCTTGCTCATGAGCTTACAGAGCTTGTTCACGGCAAAGAGGAGGCTGACAAAGCTCAGGAGGCCGCAAGAGCAATCTTCAGCAACAAGACAAATACTGACAATATGCCTTCAACAACTCTTACAGAGGCTGATTTTGCAGACGGTGAAATCGGAATTCTTGACCTCATGAAGAAGTGCGGACTCATCCCTTCAAACGGTGAGGGCAGAAGACTTATTCAGCAGGGCGGTGTTTCTGTTGACGATGAAAAGGTAACAGATGTTTACGCAAAGGTTGCAAAGTCTGATTTTGAAAAAGGCTATGTTGTAATCAAAAAGGGTAAAAAGGTTTACCATAAGGCAATTCTTGGCTGATTTTGAAAATTAAATAAGGGGATTAGGGCAAAATGAAAAAGTTTTTTTCGGAGTTTAAGGAATTCATAATGCGTGGAAATGTGCTTGATCTCGCAGTCGGCGTTATCATCGGTGCGGCTTTTCAGGCAATCGTAACTTCTCTCACAAGCGACATCATTTCGCCGATTCTCGGTATTTTCGGCGGTGTCAACTTTGACCAGTTTCAGGTTACAATCAACGGCGCAACAATTATGTACGGTAAGTTTATCACAGCGGTAATCAACTTCCTGATTATGGCTTTCGTAATCTTCCTTATCGTAAAGCTTGTCAACAAGGTTATGTCACTCGGTAAAAAGCTTGAACCCGAAGAAGCTCCCATAACAAAGAAGTGTCCGTTCTGTTTCAGTGATATTGATATCAAAGCCACAAAATGTCCCCATTGCACAGGCGATATCATCGACCTTACAGAAAAAACAGATGACAAAAAATAATATCGCTGTTACATAAACAGATATTACACAACTTAACAACCAACAAAAAAAGCCACAGTAGAAAGTTAAAATCTACTGTGGCTTAAATTATTTGTTGCTATCGCCGTTTTCGTCATTCTCATCATCTTCAAACACAATAATGTCCTCAACCCTGCATTTGAAAATTTTGCACAAATCATCAATCTTAGTTGTGCTGATGCCCTGATTTTTCCTTAATCTGTCAATTGTCGCACTGCTGATGTTGTGCTTGTTGATAAGAGTGTAGGTGCTCTCATTACTTTTCTCCAAAGTTTCCCAAAAGGGAGTGTATTTTATCATTAAATCACCTGTATTTAAAGGTAATATAAGATTTTGCACTTGACAATAGTCATAAATATGATTATAATGCAAATATACAATAATACGCACATCCAAACAATAATTATGCGTATATTGTACAAATAAATAATTAGGGGGAATAGAGATGAAAAGAAAAATAATAAGTATGCTGGTATCTGTTAGCATGGTTTTAACAATATTTACATTCTCTTCAGCTATCAGTGTAAATGCTTCATCCCAAAGTAATAATTGGTCTTGGCCGACATATGTTCATAGTATAAAATCTGATTGGCCAAATTATTCGTCTGGAAGTTATCACGCCGGAACAGATTTTCCGGTTCCACTTAATACGCCGGTATATTCGACCTGTGACGGTGAGGTTGTTGCAGTAACTTCATTGACTACCTCTTACGGAAAACATATAAAAATCAGAGCTACAGTTAATGGTAGTACTGTATATATTAGGTATTGTCATTTAAATAGCTTTGCTGTGAATGTAGGTGATAAAGTAACATCAGGTCAACTTATAGCATACTCTGGTTCTACAGGCAATTCGACAGGACCTCATTTACATTATGAAGTAAGGAACTCAAATGATAGATACGGTAGTTCATCTAATCCTAATTTAAATCCAAGAGATTATTTGCCTGGTACATCATATTTATTTACGTCAGATAAAAGTACAGATGTACCTTCAATTACAATCCCTTCGGGTTCGCAAACCGTAAGTGACGGTGAATACCATATTGTTTCTGCACTTGATAATAATATGGGGCTTGATGTTGAAGCTGCATCATCTGATTTATGTGCTAATATTCAGTTGTATAACAATGTACTCGACGATAGTCAGGTGTTTGTAGTGAATTATTTAGGCGATGGATATTATAAAATAACTAATAAGCATAGCGGAAAGTCACTTGATGTCGCTAATGGCGGAATGAAATCCGGTACAAATGTATGGCAATATGATTATACTGGTGATAATGCTCAAAAATGGATTATTAAAGAGTCGGGTGACGGAAAATATTTTAATATTGTTTCAGCTAAAAATGGTTTATATTTAGATGTTGATGGCGGTATTGCAGAAAATTGTAGGAATATAAGAACTTATTCCTACAACAACACTAATGCACAAAAATGGAAGTTTGTAGCTTTTGGTAATTCTATAGGAAGAACTCTTAGTAATGGTGATTATCATATTGTGACGGTTTTGGATGAGAGTAAAGGTTTGGATGTATATGGCGGTTATAAAGAAAATGGTACAAATGTTGATATATATAGTAATTTACAAGATGAAAGTCAAGTCTTTACAGTTACATATAAAGGAAACGGCTACTATAGTATAATAAACAAATACTCAAATAAATCACTTGATTGTCAGAATGGAAATACCGTATCAGGAACCAATGTACAAACATATGAATATGATAATGTTGACCAAAAGCAATGGATAATAAAAGAGAGTGGAGATGGACAGAGTTTCAATATTATTTCTAAAAACAGTGGGCTATATCTTGATGTTAAGTCAGGCGATAGTGCTAATTATTCAAATGTTCAAGTTCACATAGGGAATAATACAAATGCTCAAAAATGGAAATTTGTTGCTTATAACAATCCAAAAAATTCAAGCATAAAAGATGGTAATTATCATATAGTGTCAAAGTTAAATAAAAATTTTGGTCTTGATGTAGCAGGTGCGTTAGATGATGATGCAATTAATGTGCGTCTATACAATAATATTTATGATTCTAACCAAGTGTTTAACGTTGTTTATTTAAATGATGGCTATTATAAAATAACTAATGTTAAAACAGGAAAATCGCTTGATGTGGCTTCGGCTTCAGCGTATAAAGGGGCAAATTTGCAACAATATACTTATAAGGATGTAAATCAACAAAAGTGGATAATAGAAGATAGTGGCGATAATAAAAATTATTATATATCATCAAAAAATGCAGGTTTGTACCTAACGTCTGAATCTACGGATATCGAAAACGGCACAAATGTGTTTTTGACAATTAATGATTATAGTGACAGACAACAATGGGAATTTACTTTAAGTAACTTAAACGGTGACATCGACCTTGACAATTCAGTAACTGTGGCTGATGCAACATTATTGCAAAAGTATGTTGTGGGTATAGCAACGCTTACTGATGACCAAAAATTGCTTGCTGATTGCAACGGTGACGGAGTGATTGATGTCCGAGATGCTACATACATTCAGAAAACTATTGTAAAATTACCCGTATAAAATTTAAAAAATTCATAAATATTTTCACTCAACAAAAAGCCACGGCAGATTTTTTACTTTCTGCTGTGGCTTTTTAAATTGAAAATTATGATTGAGCGTAACATTGTTACCGTCTGCACAATTTTATATTAAAATACCAAAAACAAAAATACAATTCCGCAGAGGATTGCTATTGCTGCACCGACTATGACATCACGCACATAATGCACTCCTGCACACACTCTTGATACGGAAATTATAACCGCAATGAAGAGGTATGCAATTCCTGCCCACACATTGAACCGCAAAATTGCCATTGCAATGATGAATGCGCTTGCGGTGTGGCGGC
>ENA-OPST01000358-OPST01000358.1-human-gut-metagenome-genome-assembly--contig:-NODE-358-length-13844-cov-2.557328_pt1 | contig 13844 bp, 10 predicted proteins | sample MGYA00241812_ERZ501915 | MGnify/ENA primary metagenome ERZ501915 (study PRJEB25962, sample SAMEA2042453) | human gut metagenome | biome: human gut; feature: human-associated habitat; material: faeces...
ATCTTTGTCCGTATGATAATCCAAGGATGAACTCTGGAGTGCTAAGATTAGTAGATACTCGGAGTATTAAATAGTAAATAGTAAATCGTAAAAATAATAAATAAAGAAATGTTTCGATTTGAAGAACCTGCATATTTGTACTTGTTGCTGTTGTTGCCCTTGTTAGCAGCCTTCTACTTGTATTCCAATTATCGGCGACGGAAGAATATCCGCAAATTCGGTGATCCGGAACTGATGGCACAGTTGATGCCGGATGTATCCAAGTATCGTCCGGATGTGAAGTTTTGGATGGTATTTGTTGCTATCGGTCTGTTTTCTGTATTGTTGGCGCGTCCACAGTTTGGTTCTAAACTGGAAACAGTGAAGCGTCAGGGAGTTGAAGTGATGATTGCATTGGATATTTCCAATTCGATGCTGGCACAAGACGTACAGCCCAGTCGTTTGCAGAAGGCAAAGAGACTTGTTGCGCAGTTGGTGGATAAAATGGAGAATGATAAAGTAGGTATGATTGTTTTTGCGGGTGATGCATTTACACAGCTTCCTATTACAAGCGATTATATATCAGCCAAGATGTTTTTGGAGTCTATAGATCCTTCATTGATTTCCAAACAAGGTACAGCAATTGGGGCAGCCATTAATTTGGCCTCCCGTAGTTTTACTCCGCAAGAGGGGGTAGGGCGTGCAGTGATTGTCATTACCGATGGTGAAAATCATGAAGGTGGTGCAGTGGAAGCTGCTAAAGATGCCGCAGAAAAAGGTATTCAAGTGAATGTTCTTGGTGTAGGTATGCCTGAGGGAGCTCCCATCCCGGCAGAAGGGACAAATGATTATCGTCGCGACCGTGACGGGAACGTGATTGTAACCCGTTTGAACGAACAGATGTGTCAGGAGATAGCTAAGGCGGGCAATGGTATCTATGTGCGTGTAGATAATACAAATGGCGCTCAAAAGGCGATTAGCCGGGAAATTAATAAAATGGCGAAAGCTGATGTGGAAACACAGGTATACACAGAGTTTAATGAGCAGTTCCAGGCTGTGGCATGGATTATTCTGTTGCTTTTGTTGGCAGAAATGCTGGTATTGGAGCGCAAGAACCCTCTGTTCCGTAATATTCATTTGTTTTCCAATAAGAAATGATGCGTATGTTACAGAAAAAATATATAAGCTTTTTTTTATTGCTGCTAATGGCAGCTACAGTTTCGGCTCAGAAAGCCGAACGTGATTTTATCCGTAAAGGGAACCGTTTTTTTAAAGATAGCGTGTATGTGGATGCGGAGGTAAATTATCGTAAAGCTTTGGAGACGAATCCTCAGTCTACATAACCGGCCGTTTGCTTTCTCATCATTTCCAGTTGTTGAGGCAGGTCCACGATGGTTACTTCCACTTCCTTATTATATTGTACGCATTGTGTGGCCCATCTGCCGGTATTCCCGCCAATATCGAGCAAGCGTTTCGGGTGATGGCTGAACACGATTTCCAATGCTTTGCCGAATGACTGGTCCGAATAGAAATGATCAAAGCTGAACCAGCTTTTCTGTACCTGTTCCGGCAATTGGGACAGACCTTCGTAAATGGTAGGCCATTCTCCGAATACTTTCAATCCTTCCGGACGCCCGTTTAAAAGAGCTTCTTCCAGATGGAACAAGCCTTGATAGTTCACATCGTGGTTGAATTCCATATTGACACGAGCCATTTTATCGTTCAGCAGAAACCAGCCTGCCTTGGCCAGTACATAACGGTCTTCTTCCAACAGGATGGTTCCGATGGTCAGCGATGCTTCCAGTAATACTTGTGCCGCATAGCGTGTCAGTCCGGTCCGCCCGCTGATTTCTTGCAGCGTATATCCTTCCCGTTTGCCGGACAATAATTGGAAAATTCCGAATTTCAACATCAGGCGCGATACTTGGAATACCACAGGACCGAAAGCTATCTCTTGTGCCAGTCTTTGCGCTTCGGCAGCCGTACATTGTTCTTTTGTATATCTTTTATGCATCATACCAGATTTATTTTTATGTCCAGAACGGGTAGTAATTGAACCATTGTTCCGGATACTGCCGGACAATCTTTTCCAGCGTTTGTGTATATTGCTCCAATAATGCCTGTTCGGCCCGTTTCTCTTTCGTCCGTACTACTGTCTCGGCTATAAAGAAATGGAAACGATACGTTCTTTGGGCTTCACGCATGGCAAAATAGAATACGACGGGTACTTTTAACTTCGAAGCCAGCAGGAAAGGGCCCATCGGAAATTTGGCTTCTTTTCCCATGAAAGAAGTCGTGAGTAATTTCTCTTTATTCAGATAGCGGTCTCCCTGAAAGCAGACATACTCCCGGCGGTCCAGCGCTTCCGTGATGCGGAATACATGTGTCAGGCTGTCTTCATTCACCGGAATTATTTTGTAGTCTCGCGTAGAGGCGTTCTTTTCCAAAATCTCCTTTATCCGCTTGTGTTCGGCATCAAACATGACGATATTGATCTTTTTGCCATATTCATCGAAGAAAGGAGCGCCTATTTCCCAGTTGCCCACATGGGCGCCAATCATAATTACTCCGGTGTTTCCGTTTAGTACGTCTAAAAATGCCTGATAGTTCTCAAACTTGAAATGATACTTGCCGGTCATTCCGTTGCCGATGGCCACTTTGTCAATCAATATTTGTCCCAGCCGGTAATAGTTTTTCAGGAGCAGTGCGACGGATTTCAGCCGTCCGTATTTCAGCCTGTTCCGTGCGTAACTCCAAGTATTGCCCGTTGCTTTCGGTGCGAAAGGTATGAAGTAGAGGACGACCAATGCCAGGAAGCCGTAGGCCGCAGTTATCCCCAGACAGCGGATCATGTAGATAAAGAACATGTATCCGAATGTGCCTCCTCTTGTCTTACCTTTCCATGTTTCGGACATCAGTCTTCTTTTTGCATATGTGAAATTACCAGATTATAGAAATCCTGGAAGGTTTTGATACCGGCAAAATCTTTGGCTGTAACGGTGAAACCGAAATTCTTGTCAATCAGTACTACCATATCCACCAGGTCAAGGCTATCCAATTCCAAGGTTTGCATCAAGGGTGCGTCCGGTTGGATCTGTTCTACATCAATCTCAAATTCTTCGGCCAGGGTGGTTCTGATCTTTTCGATGATTTCTTCGTTGGTCATAAATTTATATATTGGTTTGAATTAATTGTTTTCTTTAAATTTACGGATAATCAGTGAGGAATTGGTTCCTCCGAATCCGAATGAGTTGGACAAGAAGGTGTCAAATTCCGTTTCTATCCTCCGGGAGGGGATGTTCAGCAGAGCAGAGGCTTCATCGGGTTCTTCAAAATTGAGATTAGGAGCGATAAATCCGTTATTCATCATCAAGATGGAATAAATGACTTCACTGGCGCCTGCCATCCACATCTCATGTCCGGTTTGTGACTTGGTGGATGTGACATAGGGTCGATGGTTTCCGAACACTTCCGCTATGGCTTTTGCCTCATTCAAATCTCCCACGGGGGTGGAAGTGGCGTGTGCATTGATATATTGGATTTCTTCCAAGGGAATGCCCGCATCGTTGATTGCCATCTGTAATGAGCGTCTGGGGCCGTCCACATTCGGTACGGAAATATGATCTCCGTTGGATGAAAAACCGTATCCGATGACTTCTGCCAGAATAGTAGCTCCGCGCCTTACGGCTGATTCATAACTTTCGAGTACCAGGCTGGCGCCTCCTCCGCTGGGTACCAAACCGTCCCGTCCCTTGTCAAAGGGGCGCGATGCCTTTTCCGGTTCGTCCTCACGGGTGGAGAACGCGCCCAATCCGTCGAAACTACCCACGGAGTAAGGATTTACCTCTTGTGCCCCTCCGCACAGAATGCAATCCTGAAGTCCTGATTTAATAAGAAGATACGCCATGCCGATGGCGTGTGAACCGCTGGCACAAGCTCCCGATATGGTAAAATTAATTCCCTTCAAATGGAAAATAACCGAAAGGTTCATGGTAATCGTAGAGTTCATGGACTGGAAGATAGAACCGGAGCCCACCATAGCCGTATTCTTCTTGGCACGAATGACATCAATGGCCTCGATTACCGGAGCGGCGCTACTGTCATTTCCATACAATATGCCTACTTCATGATCCAATAAAAACTCCTCGTCTATTTGTGCCTGACGGAATGCCTCCAAGGTAGCCATATAGGCATATTCTCCCTGTTCGGCGAGGCTATGCCGCTTTTTGCGGTCCAATAACTTCTTTAAATCAGGACGTTCGACAAGTCCTGTCAATGCGGAAAAATACCCCATCTCTTTACGTGCCGGATCGATGCCGATGCCTGAACGCCCTTGGAACAAAGAGTCTTTCACCTCATCTTGGTTCTTGCCTATGCACGAATAAATACCCATGCCTGTAATCACTACTCTTCTCATCTTCTGCTTATGTATAGATTCCTCCATTGATGGAAATTACTTCTCCGGTGATATAGGAGGCTTGTTCCGATGCTAGGAAGCCTACCAGTGCGGCTACTTCTCCGGGTTCGCCGAACCGTCCTGCCGGTATCTGTTTTTTCCATTCATTTTCATCAATGCCGTTGGTCATATCCGTGCGGATAAATCCCGGTGCTACGGCGTTCACCGTCACGTGTTTTCTGGCCACTTCCTGTGCCAGTGCTTTGGTGGCGGCTATCATTCCGCCTTTGGCTGCCGAATAGTTGGTTTGTCCCGGCATTCCTTTGATACCCGACAGGGAAACGATGTTGATGATACGTCCGAATCGCTTTACCAGCATATTTTTCAGCAAGGGTTGGGTGACGTTGAAGAAACCGTTCAGGCTGATATCCAACACCCGGCTCCATTCATCCTGTTCCATCCACAGCATCAGGTTGTCACGGCGTATACCGGCATTGTTCACCAGTACCTCAATGTAGGTATCGGGATGCTTCTCCATCCAGCCGTTCAGTGCGGCGTGTGTGGCTACTGCGTCTGTCACGTCAAATTTCATCAGTTCGCCGTCCGAGCCTTGTTCCCGTATCTGTTGCAGGGTGGCTTCGGCTTCCGTATCGTTGCTTTGGTAGTTTATCAGTATATGATATCCCATTTCGGCCAGTTTCAGACATACAGCCCGTCCGATGCCCCGGCTTCCTCCTGTTACTAGTGCGTATTTCATTTTTCTTGAAACCTCCCTTTTTTAAGATATACCATCATTCTTTCTATCTCTTTATATTTAGGCGTATCTTCCCGGAACACAGGAAAAAATGCTCGTATCTCTTTATATACTTGTTGTGACCGGGGGCTTAGCCGATCGGCTATTTCCAAACAGTCTACAGCTTGTACAATACCCATCATCAGGATAGCCATCACCTGATAAGCATTTTCTATGACTGTTTTTGCCAGCAGTGCGGAATTGGTTCCCATGCTTACAATATCCTGATTGTCATTGTTGTTGGGAATGCTATGTACATACATCGGATTGGACAAAGTCTGGCACTCCGCTGTGGTAGAAGTCGCGGTAAATTGTGACGCCTGCAAACCATAGTTCAATCCCAGCACTCCCATATTGACAAAGGGGGGCAGAATGCCGTTGATGCGGTCGTGAAACAAGTAATTGATCTGCCGTTCGGCAAGCATGGCCAGTTTGGTGACCGCTATTTTCAGTTTATCCATTTCAAAAGAAACGTAATCTCCGTGAAAATTACCGCCATGATACACGTTTTGCGTGTCGGGGTCCACTATCGGGTTGTCACAGGCTGAATTTATTTCGTTTATCAATACTTTTTCGGCATTGAGCAATTCATCATAAACCGGTCCTAGAATCTGTGGGATGCAGCGCAACGAATAATAGGGTTGAACCTTATGGGTGAAGATTTTCTCTTCGTGTTTTCCGTTGTAAAGTTCATTCTCTCTTTTGCGTACACATTGGCTGCCTTCCACCCATTGGCGCATCATGCGGGCTATCTCTTGCTGTCCTTCATGCCGTTTGGCTTCGTTCAGCGGTTCGGACATGAAATCATCGTACGAGGCGGCAATTTCATTCATCATGACCGATGCGCCTACTGCCCAATGCATCAGTTGGCGGGCATAAATCAGGTTGACAATGCCTATACCTGTCATTACCGAAGTGCCGTTGGTCACTGAAAGCCCTTCGCGGATATGCATTTTGAAGGGTTGCAATCCGTTTTCCGCCAAAACGGATGCCGTATCTCTTTTCTTGCCTTGGTAAAAGACCTCTCCTTCTCCAATCAGGGTGAGGGCGATATGGGCAAGCTGTACCAAATCGCCACTGGCCCCTACACTGCCGTGTTCGGGTACGTATGGAGTAATCCCCCGGTTGATAAACTCGGTAATGAGCAATGCCAGTTCTTTATGTATGCCGGATTTTCCTTGCAGAAAAGTATAGAGACGCGCTATCATGGCAGCTTTGACATAGAGTTCCGGAAGGGGTTGCCCTGCTCCGGTGGCATGGCTGCGGATGATATTATACTGTAATTGTGACAAGGATTCATCTTCAATACGGTATTGGGCCATCGGTCCAAAGCCGGTATTGATGCCATAGATGATCTTGTCGTTGGAGAATGTTTTCAGAAAATGGAAACTCTCTTCCAATTTTTGCATACATTGGTCGGAGAGTGTCAGTGGCTCTTCTTCAAACAAAATCTTATACAGGGACGCTAAAGTTATCTTATTCTCAGCTAGCATTGGATTGGTGTGATAAGCAGTTTTGTATAATTTCCGCAAAAATAGTTATTTAAAAATAAGTATTACCATCCGAAGGGAGATTTTTCAGTTTTGATGGTTATCTGAAAGGTTCACCACAGATTATACAAACAAACGCAGATGTTTCTTAAATCATTGATTGTCAGGTGGATAATCTGTGTGAATCTGTATGGTCTGTGGTGAAAAATATAGTGTCGCTCTATGTATTCTATTTATTCAGTTTCCATGTGAAACCGTCTTTGGTATCTTTCACTTCAAAGCCAAGAGCGGCCAGCTCATCACGGATTTTATCGCTTGTAGCCCAGTCTTTATTGGCTTTGGCTTTCATACGTTGTTCCAGCAGCATATCTACTACTTTGCCGTATGCCTCTTCACGTGCCTCGTTATTGGCGGCTTCTTCTTTCAGGCCCAGGATTTCGTACATAAAGAGATGGAACACACTTTTCAGTTCTTCCAGATCTTCTGCGGAAATAGTGGCTTTCTTGTCCAGAACCGTATTAATCATACGGGCGCCGTCAAACAGATGGGCAATAACAATCGGTGAGTTCAAGTCATCATTCATGGCTGTATAACACTTTTCACGCAAGTCTTTTACCCCCTCTATGCCGGTGGTTTGTGTTGCCGGAGTGATGCGTTCAAGACCTTTCACAGCTTCTGTCAGCCGTTCCAATCCTTTTTCGGCTGCTTGTAATGCTTCGTTACTGAAGTCCACTGTACTGCGGTAATGTGCCTGAAGGATGAAGAAACGGATGGTCATGGGGCTGTAGGCTTGGGTCAGTAACTTGTGGGTACCGTGGAAGAACTCATCCAAGTTAATGAAGTTGCCGTATGATTTTCCCATCTTCTGTCCATTAATGGTAATCATGTTGTTGTGCATCCAATAGTGAACCATGTCATCGCCTTGTGAAGCCACGCTTTGTGCGATTTCACATTCGTGGTGTGGGAAAATTAAGTCCATTCCCCCTCCATGAATATCGAAATGCTCGCCCAGGTATTTCTTACCCATTGCGGTACATTCACAATGCCAACCGGGGAATCCGTTACTCCACGGGCTGGGCCAGCGCATGATATGTTCGGGTTGTGCACATTTCCACAGGGCGAAATCGGCAGGATTGCGCTTCTCGCTTTGACCGTCCAGCTCGCGGGTGGTGTTCAGCACATCGTCCAGGTTGCGGCCGGACAGTTTGCCGTAATGATGGTCTTTGTTGTATTTTGCTACATCGAAATAAACGGAACCTTCACTTTCATAAGCATAGCCGTTTTTCAGAATTTCTTCTACCAGTTCTATCTGTTCAATGATATGGCCTGATGCATGTGGCTCGATACTGGGTGGAAGTACATTCAAGGCTTCCATTGCCTTGTGGTAGCGATTGAGGTAATATTGCACTACTTCCATGGGTTCCAGTTGCTCCAGACGGGCCTTTTTGGCGATTTTATCTTCGCCTTCGTCTGCATCGTGTTCCAGATGACCGACATCGGTAATGTTACGGACATAACGTACCTTGTATCCCAGATGGGTAAGATAACGGAACAGGATATCGAACGTGATGGCGGGGCGTGCGTGTCCTAAATGGGCATCGCCATATACGGTAGGACCGCATACATACATACCTACATGAGGGGCATGCAAGGGAACGAAAAGTTCCTTTTGACGGCTTAATGTATTGTAAATGGTTAGTTTATTTTCCATAATTCATTCTATTAGAATTGCAAAGTTATAAATTAAAGTGTGTATTTGGCTAATAATTAACAAAAAATCTGATGCTGATGTCCTCTGCTTGTCTACAAATGGTGTTTGTTGGTTTAAAGGATAGAGATTTATGGTAATAAATAAAAGTAGGTTGTCTTTGAATGTAAAAGAACAGAATGATGATTTTTTGTATGGAGATTAGGGAACCTAACTCTTTTTCCTTTTCATGAAATAGGTTTCTCTTGTTTCTGTTTATGATCTTTAATCTCTGCTATTGATTTGTAAAACAGGACCACTGCCTCATAAACCTTGGTGTTGTTTTACGGGGCAGTGGTGGTGTTTCTATATGAAGTTTGCGTGCGGAGCGGGAATGTTTATTTGGACTTCTTTCCCCAATACGTCTTGTTGTTGGCATAGCCGGCATAGACGATGGTATGGGTGCGCGGACTGGCTTCCCAGTCGGTTTCGCGTTGCAGATAAAGTTCCACTCCGTTGACAGTCAGAATCTGTTGGGCGGCATCATAGCTCCACGTACTGCCTTTCCAGATACCTTCGGTGATAGTGTGGTCGGCGGCGAGAGTCATTGTTGCTGAAGTTCTCTGCTCTCCATATTTGTATGTAAGGTCGATGTGTTCCCAATTGCCGGGCAATTCTTCTTCGGTGATGGCTACCTTGGGAACGGCTCCGTAGCGTTCAGGCATTACGAGAGGCCAACCGTCTTTCGTCCAGCGGATGCTGCGTACGTGCCCCGTCATGATGGCGTTGCTGGCGTTGATGCCCGGAACATCCTTAGGCAGACGGCCTTGTGAGGCGTAGAACCAGTTGTCTTTGCCATCGTCGAAGATAGCGCAGTGGGCGATGCCTACCCAGCCGTAGCCTTTGCTGAACTTATAGGGATGAGTCACTATGGGCAGTGCATCGGCACCGGCGGTCACGTCTTTGCCGTCAATGCCCACGTAGGGACCGGTGATGCTTTTCGAGCGGACCACACGGGTGTTATAGGGCACGTCGAGAGCGTCGTAGGCCAGGAAGAGGTAGTAGTAGCCATCGCGGTAAATGACTTCGGGACCTTCACTGGCTTGCCAGCGGTTACCTGTCTGGCGGGTGGCGATCAACTGACCATACTCGGCAGGTGCTTGGCCTGTAGCCCAAGGTTGGCCCAAAGTTTCGGCAGGCTTGCCTGTTTCGCTATTGAGCTTGAGAGCGGCTATGCCGCTATGCCATGAACCGTAGACCAACCAGTGCTCGCCTTTGGGCGTGATGACATAAGAGGGGTCGATGGCATTCCATTTATAATAGCAATTGGCCCAATCATCCGGCTTCACGTTGAAGTTAAGTCCTTTGTCGGAAGCATTGGTGATGACGTAGCCTTTGTCTACCCATCCGTCGTTGTTGGAGGGATCGTTGTTTTCCATCAGGCCGATAAAGGCGCGCTCCGACCAGGTGTTGGCACCGTTGAGTGTGCCGGGGCAGACAATGGAATAGTACATGCGATAGAGGCCGTTCTTTACCTTGCGTACTACGGGAGCCCAATAGCCGAAGTCATTAACATTAGGATTGATTTCGGCAAGTCCCATTTCTTTTCGTATTTCATTGAGCTTGGGCACTACCCATTCGGGCAGGTTCTTCATTGTACCGCCGAGGTATTCCCAGTTGACAAGGTCCTTGGAGCGACGACCGTGGAAGTGGCCGCCTGCGGTGTGGACGTTGCCGTATGAAGCATCCGTCTGATACATGTAATAATAACCATCTTCGGCCAATACAACCGAGGGGTCGTGTACGTTGGCAAGATTCCATTGAGAGCGTTTGCTCCAGTCACTTATCGAGGTATAGTCATCGGAGTAGGTGGGGGCCACGTAATTCTTGAGTTCATCGTCTAAGCTTAAGCTTTCTGTGGTGGCCGTGACCACCTCTGAATAGACATAACGGCTGTCACAGTAGACGTATGCACGGATATAGTAGGAGGTACCGGAGGTCAAGGTTGAGAGGGAAGCACTGAAATTCTCATCGGCATCCACCACGTGGTCTTTGATAGTCGGTACGGAAGCTGCTGCACTGTAACAGAAGCCTTTCTTGACTATTTGGTTCAGATCACCTGTAACCGATGCGGTGACGGTCAACGAGGTGGGTGTGGTTGTAGTTACTTTCGGAGTACTTACAGTTGCATAATAGCGGTCTATATCTTCGCTGTTGTCAGAACAAGCGGCTAAAACAAGGAATATTGGTAAGAACATCCACAATGGTAATAGTTTTTTCATCTGTTGATAGTTTAAAGACCATGCCGCTTCTTCCTGAGGAAAACGGCATGGCTTGTGTGATTACTGATTCGGATTAGAAGACGAGATGGCCGCCTTCAATCGTTAAAGCGAAGTTCAAGTCGTTCATATCCAATTTGTTGATCCCTAAATAGTATTGGGCATAGGAAGTACCTGAAGTGCCTTTCATTACTGCTTGAATGTCGGCTGTACCATTGCCGCAATTGGTCACGTAGACGGTGACTTTGGCTCCGTTCATATCGGCAAGCCAAGCAGCCCAGTCGCCTTGTGTACCGTTGTGAACGAGGCTGGCATTTCCATCGTATCCTGCACCCCATCCATAGTTGTCGGCGCGTACCACTGCATATTCGGCAAGATCGGCTTTGCGGAGAACGATAGCGAAGTTGCTCCAGTTATTAGCTTGGCTGGTGTAATTGGTGAAGCTGATGGATCTGGTTTCACCTGCCGGCACGTTGAAATTGTCAGAAAAGACAGTCCACCAACCCGTTGAATTGTCTTCGGCTCCTATGATACCGGCTGAGTTGCTCACAGCGGCAACCACAGATTCGGCAACTTTGACTTCTACGGTAGCGGTAACTTCTTCGGCAGTAATGGTTACGGTCTGCGTACCGGCTTTGGCAGGAATGGCAGAGAAATGGAGTTTGGCGTTGTCTACTACTCTTGTGCTTCCGTCGGCATAAGTAGCCGTTACTTCCAATCCTTCGGGAAGGAATGCCAGCGTACGGTCGGTCATCGTTTCCGTTGCTGCCGAAGTATAATAGTAATACTGCGTGTGCGCAGGTTGAGCCGTCACTTGGATGGATACAATCTTTTCCACTACTTCAAACGTAGCATTGGCCACCACCGGCTGGTTGCAATTCTCGCCCTTGAAGGTCTTGTTGTAGATGACTACCAGTGTCTTCGTGCCCAGTTCGTTCATATTGGGGATGGCAGTGAACTGGAGTTCTTCTGCGGTTACGGTCTTAGTCACCCCTTCTTCGAAGCTGACGATGGCAGTAATCCCGGCCACGGCTTCTTCGAGTGAGGTGCCGGCATTGACCTGATCGGGTACATTTTGCAGTACCATCGAGAGCGGATTCTTGTCTTCGGCAGAAGTAAGGCCGCCGATAGGAACGATGTTCGATTGCAAGAAGTTGATGTAAGAGCCTTCGGGTACCAGGAAGCAGCGGATGTTGGTATTGCTCGCGTCTGCATTCAGATTGGGTAACTTGTACGGCTGTTTGTAGGTTTTGGTTGCCGAGGCGTTCTGGATTTTGATAGAGAAGGCATTTTCATTGGTGCGGTCTACGGTGAGTGTTACTTTGCCGCCCAATTTCTGTACAGTTTCGTCCAGATTGTCAACGGGTGACAGCATCAGTGTGCTGGAGGTGTATTTGAAGAAGAGATGGGAACCCCATTGGGAGTTATAGGCCAAAGTATCGTTTGTGGTATCAAAACGATAAGCGCCATATTCCGTGTATCCTTCACCTCCGCGGTCTGCGTCATTGGTTATGACTAGGGCGAAGTTTTTATAATAGGTATTGTCGGCAGGGTTGATGTTGAGGTTGAACACTCCATGCCACTTCTGACCATCGGGCACGACGTAATACTTGGAGAAAGCTGTCCAGAAACCGGAGGTGTAGTCCGCATTACCGAAGGAGTAGACATCTTCCTGCATGCCCTCCAGCACTTCTTCTTCCGGATCTTTCTTTGAATTTGCTATGGAGTCCACTTTCTCGGAAATCCAGTCAGGGGCGTTAACATCATACAGCTCGCCACCCTCGCAGCTTGGCAATGCCATCAACCCGAAGGCGATGGAACAGCAAGCGTATACTAATTTATTGAGTATTCTCATTGTCTTACATTTTAATAGGTTTGTTTATTTGCTTAAGTCAACCACCGGATGAACAGTCCATCCGTTCTCACTGAAATAAGTAGAGTTGTCCGTGCTAAAGTTGGCAGAGTTACCACTTAGGTTAGGGTTCTTGTTCAACAACTGTTGTACGATGGGCAGAAATTCGTGCCCGGGTAAGTAGGTGTCAAAAGAACTTTTTAGTTCGGAGTCGGTTGCGATATCGTTGTAGTCTACAGGATCTTTGGTTCCGGTTACAGAACGGCGTACGACACTGTGCTCCTTAAGTTGTTGCAAACGATCATTCTTATAGAAGAATCCCCAGCGGATAAGATCGAATCCGCGTCCGAACTCACAACCAAATTCTTTCGGACGCTCCACATTGGCAATCTGCTCGAAGAGTTTGTCGGCTGTAGGGAAGTCAGCCAGTTCCAGATCGGGCAAGTCAGCGCGGTTGCGTACTTCGTTAATCCAGTCGATGGCCTGTTGTGTGGGGCCGTTGACTTCGTTTTCACATTCGGCAGCACGGAGCAGCACGTCGGAGTAGCGCATCAGACGCAAGTTGATTCCATCGTGTAAACCTGTAATAACGGTGCTATAGAGTCCGGTACGGAGGTTTGTGAACTTGGCGATGGGTAGACCACCGTATGTGTTGTTGGTTACGATGTTGTCGGTGGCTGTAAGTTTGCTCGTATAAGCTACATTGCCATATTCAAAGTCTTCCCAATCGGATTCGTAAGTACCGATGGTCCAGTACAGACGCGGGTCGAGTTTGCCGTCAGTAGTACGTTCTGCTTTGAAGAGATGGTAGAGCCAGGGGGAAGCCGAAATGTCGGCCCAACCGCCATAATTGCCGGGAGCGAAGTTACTCTCGATGGCCGAACCTTGGGTGGCATTCGGGCTGGTGTTCACCGGAGTCCACTCGTCGTCGGTTCCTTGTGATTCTAAGTCAAGGAATTGCACTTCGAAAAGGCTTTCCTTGTTGTTCTCATAGGCAGGACCTTCACGAAAGTTGTCGCCATAGTTATCCATCAGTTCATAAGTACCATATTTTTTGCCGATAATGTCTTTCAGTACAGTAAGGGCGTCTTTGAATTTATGGCGTACCATGAGCGCACGGGCATAGTAACCGGCTGCGGCACCACAGGTGGCACGTCCTTTTTCCCATTCGCCACCTTGATCTCGTGAGGGTAACAATTCCATGGCTTCTTTGAAATCACTTTCCACTTGGTCCAGCACGGCATCATAGGTGCTGTTGCCGGTATAAAGTCCATCCAATGAAGAGTAGGTGGCATAATCTGTGATGAGGGGCGGGTTCTGGTAATAACCAACCAGATTGTAGTATGACAGACCGCGCAGGAAGAGCAC
>ENA-OPST01000364-OPST01000364.1-human-gut-metagenome-genome-assembly--contig:-NODE-364-length-13754-cov-1.679174_pt1 | contig 13754 bp, 7 predicted proteins | sample MGYA00241812_ERZ501915 | MGnify/ENA primary metagenome ERZ501915 (study PRJEB25962, sample SAMEA2042453) | human gut metagenome | biome: human gut; feature: human-associated habitat; material: faeces...
CCTATGTAACCAACAGTAATGAGGGTGAAGGACTTCTGTTCTATGGAAATGTCATTATCCCATTTGTAGACAGATTCCCGAAGAATTCCCTCTATAAAATCATGACAACCCGCTTGGAGGAGACTTCTGAAGCAGGTTAAAACAAAGGAGAAAACAATGTTACGAGCAATTTCATATGTATTAACTTTTAGTGGCGGTGCTGTTTTTGGCATCGCTTTTCTCTGTTTATTACAGGCAGGGAAAGGGTATCCGAAGAAGGAGGAGTAATCAGTGGCAGAACAGAGAATGAAAGTCAGGGACAAGAAAGTCCAGAAGATGACCAAGGATGGTCTGGTGGAAGAAAACCTGACAGATAAATCTTCTGTTCGTGTCAGTAACCGTGCCAGTGATGTGCAGATGGGAGGAAAACAGGGGGAAAAAGAAGTAAGCCTTGTGGATAAGTCTCCCCGCCAGTCTGAACGGAGTGGGAAAAATATTCGTCCCTCTGTGCAAAAATCCAGAGATGCACCGGAACTGATACGGGCAGAGAAGCAAAGTGAGGATCTTGGACAGAGTAGAAAACAGCAAAATAGAAAAAGAATCCGTGCTGAAGTCGGAAAAGAATCCAGACTTGCAGAAAAATCCGAAGCCGGACAGTCAGGGAGACTGAAAGAAAAACGTGCTGATCTATCAGAAAACAGAGGAGACAGCCGGAGAAATCAGACAGGTGGCAGCAAAAAGCCAAAACAAAAACAACGTTTGAAGTTTGCTTATGAGGAAACTGGTGCTTCTGTGAAAAATGACAAAGATATGGAGAAATTGAACCAGATGGATACGGATGGAGTCAATTTCCGACATCAGAAACAGAAGGAAAAAGCCAAAAAGTTTTCTTATGAGGAAGCAAAAAAGAAGAAGGAAGCAAAGCAGCATTCCAAGAAAGCACAGGTCTATCAGGCAAATGAAGGGGAAGCTCCTGGAAAGAAGAAATCCCGCTTGAAGTTTGGCGAAGGGGAATCTGTGAAAACAGAAAAAACTTCTGTTGTCAAGAAAGCAGGAAGTGCAACTTCCGTAGCATTGCACCGTGAGATCAGCAAAAATGAAGACGATAATGCGGCGGTAGAAGGTGCCCATAAGTTAGAAGAAAGCGGCGAAGGTGTTTACCGGCTGGAACAGAGAAGTGCCAGACGCAGGAAACAGAGGGCATTCAGAAAAAGAAGCAGACTTGAAAGACAGGAAGAGAAACAGACACAGGCGGCAGCCCGTCAGGAACAGAAGAAACTGAAAAAACAGATTCAGAAGCAACAGATCAAACGGGATTATGCCAAAGCGAAGCGAAGTGAACAGACAGTAGGAACAGCTACAAAAGGTACGATTGATTATATCAAGAAGATTGGCGGCAAAGTCACCAACTTTTTTAAAGAAAACCGGAAGGTGTATATCAGTGTAGCAGTTCTGATCGGATTGATGTTTCTGATCATAACGAATGTCACGTCATGCTCTGCAGTGTTTTTACAAAATGTGATCACTTACACCGGAACCAGTTATCTGTCATCGGATCAGGCAATCCGGGAAGCGGAACTGTATTACACACAGCTGGAAGCTAATCTGCAGGAGCGGATCAACAACATGGAATCTGAAGAACCGGGACATGAGGAATACCGATATAACATCGGACCTATTGAGCATGATCCGTTTATCCTGATTAGTTATCTGTCTGCAAAGTATGAAGAATTTACTTTTGAACAGGTCAAGCCGGAGCTGGACGCCTTGTTTGCAGAGCAATATCATTTAACTACTGAAGCAGTCAATGAGACTGTAACGGAGACAGCAACAGTAAGAGTTGGAGAATCTTTGGGACAGGTTGTGACCAGTGGATATTGTAACTGTCCAATCTGTTGTGGTATTTGGAGCGGAGGACCGACTGCCAGTGGAGCATATCCAACTGCCAATCATACCTTAGCGGTAGATGCTTCCAATCCGTTTGTTCCAATGGGAACAAAGGTAGTTATGAATGGTGTCGAATATACTGTAGAAGATACCGGAGCTTTCGCAAGATACGGTGTACAGTTTGATGTCTATTATGACAGTCATGCGGCAGCATCTGCACATGGACATCAGACCTGGGAATGTTATCTTGCAGATGATAACGGAAGCAATGAAGTCGAAGTGACCAGAATCAGAGATGTGGACACGCTGAATGTAACATTGACCAGTGGAAACCTGATGTCAATCTGTCAGGACAGGTTGGGATTTTTCCAGAAAGAACTGTTCAGTGCCTACAACGATACAAAAGGCAACTTGCAGATGTTTGCAACACCGGTTGATTTTAACTGGTATTCCAGTGTGACCAGCTATTATGGATACAGGATTCATCCAATATCAGGAGCAAATCAGCTTCATAATGGTATGGATATCGGAGCACCGGAAGGGACAAAAGTAATGGCAGGGCTGACCGGAACGGTTACAACTTCTGCTTATAACGACAGCTATGGCAATTATGTTGTGATCAAGGACAGTAAAGGCTATGAACTGCGGTATGCACATTTAAGCAGCCGGAGTGTATCTGCAGGAGCATCCGTCACGAAAGGTGATGAGATCGGTCTTGTAGGAAATACCGGAAATTCTACAGGAAGCCATCTTCACATTGAACTTCTGAAAAATGGAGAGCGGTTAAACCCGATCTTTTATCTGGAAACAGGAGAAGGGGCAGGATTTGGCGGCAATGAATATACCAGTGAAGCAGCACAGCGTTTGTTAAATGAAGCAGCGAGATATCTTGGGACACCGTATGTGTGGGGTGGATATTCGCCAAGTGGATTTGACTGTTCTGGATTCGTAAGTTACTGCCTGACACATTCAGGTGTAAGGAATACAGGAAGATTAACGGCACAGGGATTGTATGACATTTGTACGCCGGTATCTCAGTCAGAAGCACAGCCAGGAGATCTGATCTTCTTTACAGGTACTTACGATGCAGGAGTTCCGGTAACGCATATCGGAATCTATGTGGGCAATGGTCAGATGATCCATTGTGGGCATCCGGTGCAGTATACGTCCATCAACTCTCCATACTGGCAGAGTCATTTCTATGGATTCGGACGATGGTAAGGAAAAGGGCGGTGTAACAGCCGTCCGGAAAGGAGAAGCGATGAAAAGTCTTGAAAAAGCAACGGCAGATTATGAGAAAGCCAAGGAAAAAATGGAAGCATCCAAAGCCAGATATGAAGCAGATTTAAAGCGGTTCAAGGCTGCGGAGATTGCAAAAACAGAAGCGGAAAATCTGGAAATTGTAAAAATTATCCGTGCAATGGATATGAGTATTCCGGAATTGGAAGCTTTCAAAAAGAGAATGAAAAATGAACTGCCCGGCAGGGTAGAAATACAGAAGGAGGAAACAAGGTCTGATGATGAATTTAGAGAAGATGAAACAGAAGAAATCTAAAAATAGCGTGAAAAAAGGATTGCTTGCGGCAACAACGATTCTTTGCTTGACATCGCCTATGTTGCAGACACAGAGTGTGTTAGCGGCAGAGAATACAGCACCCGCAATTACGATTGAAAAGCCAGATGGCTGGAGACAGGGGGAAACGGCAGTCGCAATTACTGTGGATGCCAGTCATATGCCAGAAGGATTTTCTATCACAAAAATTGAAGCGAAAGCTGGGAAAGACGGAAGCTGGCAGGATGTGACAGGGAATGGAAGTATTTCCATTACTGGTAATCAGACGGTCTATGTGCGTGTGACAGATGGTGAGGGGAAGGTCTATGAGCAGAATCGCTCTATTAAGTGTTATGACACGGAAAAGCCGACACTCTCTGCTTCCCTGACAGATGGTGTGCTGACGATTCAGGGGAATGATACAGTATCCGGGATTACTGCAGTAACAGTTAATGGCACCACTTATACAGATCTGAAGGATGGAATGCTGAGAGTGCAACTGACACAGAAAGATTTTACTACAAAACAGATTGAGATTACGGTAACAGACGGTGCCGGAAATACTTCTGAAAAGTATGTGTTGCAGAATCCTTATTATGAATGGGCAAAGAAGCAGGCAGAGAAACAGAAAACTTCAGGTGACAGCAATGGTGCGATGGCAACCACGACCAGTGCAGATGCAACTGGGACTGAGAAAACAACGACTTCACCACTTCCGCAGGATGCACAGGCTTCTGAGCCAACAGATGCAAAAGGAACTGTGGATGATCGGACAGTGACAGGTATTGAGGAACAGCTTAATAAAGAAGGCGAGACAGCAGATTCTGTTACCAAAACAGCTACGGAAGGCACAAAAGAGTTTTATACCATTTCAACTAAGAGTGGTAAGATTTTTTATCTGATCATCGACAATTCAAAATCTCAGGATAATGTGTATTTCCTTACAGAAGTCAGCGAGAAAGATCTGATGAACTTCACACTTTCTGATTCCGTGACACTTCCGGAAGTAGATACTGTTTATGCAGAACCAGAGAAACAGGCTGAAGAAGAAAAGCCGGAAACAACTGAGACAGCTGAGAAAGATAAGGTAGAGGATGAAATCCAGATGCCAGAAGATAAAAGTCCATTTGGAACGTATCTTCTGATTGCACTGGTTGCAGTAGGAGCTGCGGCAGGAGGATATTACTTCAAAGTCTATAAACCAAAGCATGAATATGATGACGAGGATGAGATGGAAGAGGATGAAGATGAATCCGAAGATTCAGAATCTGAAAAGCGGGAAGTAGACGATGCAGATGAGCAGGAAGAAAGTATAGAACCAGAAATCCTGAGAGACGAGGATTTTGATGATGCTGTGCTGGAAGATGAAGAAGAGGAGCAGGAGTAAATGAAATTAGTGATTGCAGAAAAGCCATCGGTTGCGATGGCACTGGCTTCCGTGATTGGAGCCAGAACAAGAAAAGATGGCTACGTGGAGGGAAACGGTTATATCGTTTCCTGGTGCGTAGGACATCTGGTTGGATTATGTGATGCATCAGAATACGATGAAAAATATAAAAAATGGAGATATGATGATCTGCCGATTGTGCCAGAATGTTGGAAACATAAGGTATTGGAAGGTACGAAAAAGCAGTTTGGAATCTTAAAGAAACTTATGAGAGATTCCAAAGTAGATGAAGTAATCTGTGCTACAGATGCCGGGCGGGAAGGAGAACTAATCTTCCGTCTGGTGTATGAGCAGGCAGGATGCAAAAAGCCGATGAAGCGGCTCTGGATCTCTTCCATGGAGGAACAGGTAATTAAAGATGGATTTGCGTCATTAAAAGACGGTTCGTGTTATGACAGTCTCTATCAGTCAGCACTTTGCAGGGCAAAGGCAGACTGGCTGGTGGGAATCAATGCGAGCCGTCTTTTTTCCGTTCTGTATAACCAGAATCTGAAAGTTGGAAGAGTACAGACACCAACACTTGCCATGATCGTGGATCGAAATCAGAAGATCAAGGAATTTACCAAAGAAAAATATTATATGGCTCATATCAAGTTTGACGAGATGGATGCGGTCACAGAGCATTTTCAGAAAAAAGAAGATGCAGATAGAGTGGCTGCGGACTGTATGGAGCGTATGTGCGAAGTGGAAAAGGATGATGTGAAAGAAAAAACGGTCCGTCCTCCGAAGCTCTATGATTTGACCACTCTGCAGAGGGAAGCAAACAGAATGTTTGGTTATACCGCACAGCAGACATTGGATGCCGTGCAGGAGATGTATGAGCAGAAGCTGGTCACTTATCCGAGAACAGACAGCCAGTATCTGACAGATGAGATGGGAGAAAGTACAGAAACTCTGATTCAGATGTTATTTGGGAAAATGCCTTATGCTGAAGGTCTGGAATATCAACCGGACGTGAGTAAGGTATTAAATTCAAAGAAAGTATCTGATCACCATGCAATTATCCCGACCATGGAAGTAGCAAAGGCAGATATAGGTAAACTGAAAGAACGAAACTGCAAGATTTTGTATCTGATCAGTGCCAGGGTACTGACAGCAACCGCAGATCCTTATATTTATGAAAGCCATAAATGCCAGATTACCTGTAATTATCATACGTTTTATCTCACAGCAAAGAAAACAAAGCAGGAAGGATTCAAGGCGATCGAAAATAAATTGAAACAGTTCTTTGGCGTAAAGATTGAGAAAGAAGAGCCGGAGCTGGATATCTGGGATGGCAAGCATTACGGTCCTTGTGATTCTTTTGTATCGGAGCATTTTACACAGCCACCGAAACAGTACACAGAAGATACCCTGCTTTCTGCGATGGAACGTGCAGGGAATGAAGAGCTGACCGAAGATACAGAAAAGAAAGGACTTGGTACTCCTGCAACAAGGGCAGCAATCATTGAAAAACTGATTCAGTCTGGCTTTGTGAAAAGGGAAAAGAAAAATCTGGTGCCGACAGATGATGGAAATGTGCTGATTACGGTTCTACCGGATGAGATTAAATCTCCGAAGATGACCGCAGAGTGGGAAATGGCATTGAATCATATTGCCCAGAATACAGAGACAGCAGATGAATTCCTAAATGGGATTACAGAGCTGATGCAGGAACTGGTTGCCAGGTATCAGGGGATTTCAGAAGAGAAGAAAAATCAGTTTCAGGGAAAGGCAAAAGGAGAAGTCATTGGCAAATGTCCCCGCTGTGGAGCAGATGTCCGAGAAGGAAAAGTAAACTTTTACTGTTCTGACCGGAATTGTGCTTTTACCTTGTGGAAGAATGATAAATTCCTTGCAAGCCAGGGAAAAAAGATGGATAAGCTGGCAGCAAAGAAGTTCCTGTCTAAAGGAAAAATCCATTATAAGGATCTGGTATCAAGAAAAACAGGGAGACAGTATGAAGCAACTGTGGAAATGGTTGATCCCGGAGAGGGAAATGTACAGTTCAATCTGATTTTTCCACAACGATAAGTAGTGTATTGCAGGCAGTCTAAGGACTGTCTGTTTTTAATACAAATATATGAAAGAGAGGACCTTAGCATGAAGAAAAAAGGTAATTTTAGAAAAGTAGTATCTGGCTTGCTGGCAGGCATGACAATGCTTAGTACAGTGTTGTCTCCGATGACGGCATATGCAGCGGAGATCCAGCCAGAGGAAAAACCTCCACTTTATGAGGAAGTGAAAGACCTTCTGGATGAAGATGAGGTGGTGACTGCCAAAGATTATGAAATTGAAACAGGCAGTGTATTTGATGTGAAATCAGACTACACGGGACTGGAAATCAAGGATGATAACAAGGTTAAAGTCACATTTGAGGAAGCAAAGAATGACAAGGATGAGGATTTTACGACAGATCATGCGGACACTTACAAAGCGGTCTATTATGTGGAACCGGTAAATCAGGAGCATCCGAAGTACCAGATCAGCCGAAAACTGATTGTGCGTGAGAAAGCAACAGAAGCTCAGACTGAAACTGCAGGGAGTGAAGCAGTGACCGAATCAGAAACCGCTGGCAGTGAACAGCAGACAGAAGAAGCGGAGGATTCAGAAGCAGAATCGGAGATTACCGATATTGACGCTGATGAATTTGATGATTTAGTAGAGCAGGCACAGAATCAGGATACCTATGATGAAGAATCAGGGTTAGAGCTTCATGATGTTTTGGAACAGGCAGGAGACGAAGGTGTGGATCTTGATGCTATGGAAGAGGGAGAGATTGCAACATTTGAAGCAGTTTCAGCTTATTCAGCAAGAAGTACACAGCAGGTAACAATTGAAAAAGGACCACTGTACAGATATGCAGATTATAATCTTGGAACCTATCTGACAGAGCCGTACTATATCAGCTACGGAAACGTCAGAGCAATTGCGTATTGTGTACAGCCAGCTAAGCCAGGACCTGGATCTGGAAATTATACAATTACAAAGATTGGAGACAATCAGGCGTTAGCAAAAGTGTGTTATTACGGTACAGATGCCGCAGGAAATGAAAGCTTTTTTGCGAATAAACACACGGATTTTTCAGAAGGAAAAAGATTCATCATTATTCACATGGCTGCATCATATGCCAACGGAAGCAGTGATGCATTTTACGGAACCAATGCTACAGGAGAGGCTTTGGCAAAAGAACTCTATAATTATTGTGTGAATAAGCCGGAAATACCAGATGTAGCGATGTCATTTTCCAAACCGAATGTAAAAGCTTATGTAGATGGTAATGTTCAGAGAACGGAGAACATTAAGTTCAACGCATCTTCCCAGCAGAAAATCACAATGGACTTACCAAAAGGAGTAAAGCTCCATAATGTATCTACTGGAAATGTAAGTGCGGCAGGTGCAAGCGTAACAATTGGAGGAGGAACCACGTTTTATCTCTCAGCTCCTCTGACACAGACAAGAGATGTAAGTGCTACTTTTTCTGTAAAAATGAAGGGAAGTATTACAAAAGATTATTCAGCATATAAATTGACTACGAATGCAAGTGTTCAGGATCTGGCATTTGTGTTTGGAGAAGGTGTCGCTGATGAAAAATATGTAAGCCTAAAGGTGTCCTGGATTGAACAGGCTACGATCGAAATCGTAAAGAAAGACGATACAGCGGATGTCAATCTTGCAGGTGCAGTATTCGGTGTATACAGCGATGAGGCTTGTACAAAGCTGATCACTCAGATGCCGGCAACAGATAAGAATGGAAAATCTTCTGTTACGATCATCAAGACACAGGATACTGTTTATCTGAAAGAGATCACAGCACCACAGGGATATGTAGTAAATGCAACGGCAACAAATGTAAAACTGGTAGCAAGTAAGACCTCAGCTGTAACCGTGGAAAATAAGGAACAGCTGGCAGAGCTTACCATTTACAAAGAAGGACAGGTTCTGACCGGAGCAGATGTCAGTGAAAATGGAACGGTATTTCAGTATGAAAACCGCAGACAGAAAAATGCAGTGTATAACGTGTATGCAGGGGCAGATATCGTAACAGCTTATGGCACAAAAGTGTACAGCAAAGGTGACCTTGTAAAAGAAAATCTGACAACAGGTGAGAATGGTTCTGTCACACTGAAAAACCTGCATCTTGGAACCTACGTGGTAAAAGAAACAAAAGCACCGGACTCTTTCTATAACGGCAGCGAAGAAAAGTCAGTGACTCTAACTTATGCTGGTCAGAACAAAGAAGTTGTATTTGCAGATGTGACTTTTAACAACGAGAGACAGAAAGCAGATGTTTCCGTAGTAAAACAGGATAAAGACACCAGGAAACCACTGAAAGGCGGTATTTTTGCTCTGTATGCATCCGATGATATTAGAAATGCAGACGGAACCGTTGTTGTGAAAAAAGGAACACTGATTGAGAAAGCAACTACTGGAGCAGATGGAACTGCAAAATTCACAGCAGATCTTCCGATTGGATATTCCTATTCTGTAAAAGAAGATCAGGCGCCGGAAGGCTATGTAAGAAATATAGAAGATGTGTATACGTTCCAGTTTTCTTACACCAATGATAAAGAAGCAACCGTATCATTTGCCCATACCTTCAGCAATGACCGTGTGACAGCAAAGATTAATCTTTATAAAGTGGATAAAGAGACAGGAAAAACGGTGCCACAGGGCGATGCAACACTGAAAGTTGCAGTCTACGGATTATACGCCCGTGAAGATATCGTGCACCCAGATGGAGCAACCGGAACTGTTTATAAAGCAGGAGAGCAGGTAGCTTCTCTAACAACGGATGACAAAGGACAGGCTTCTGTAAAAGGCTTATATCTTGGCAAATATTATATCAAAGAGATCACACCGCCGACCGGATACCTGGCAGATACAGAAGAGCATGATCTTACGTGCAGTTATGAAGGAGATATGACAGCAGAAGTAAAAAGAGAGTGCACTTCCAGTGAGCAGGTCATCAAGCAGCCATTCCAGATCATTAAAGCAGCCAACAATGGAAAGACAGATGCAGATCTGTTATCCGGAGCTGGATTTACAGTTTATCTGAAATCTTCCCTTACAAAGAAAGCAGATGGAAGCTATGATTTTGATTCTGCCAAACCTGTAGTGAGTGGCGAAAATGGAGCAACTGAGATTTTCACAGATGAAAAAGGATATGCCTGCAGTATTCCATTACCATTTGGAAGCTATATTGTCCGTGAAACAACAACACCACACAATTACAAGCCAGTCGATGATTTTGAAGTGAATATCACAGAGCATCATCCAAATGAGCCACAGATCTGGCGAGTACTTCTGGATGAAGAGTTTAAGGCAAAACTGAAAATCGTGAAAAAAGATGATGAAACAAAGAAATCCGTCTTGATTGCAGGAACAGAATTTAAGGTATATGACCTGGACAACAAAAAGTATGTGGAACAGGTAACAACGTATCCTGTGACAACTACTCATAAGTCCTATTTTACGGACAGTCAGGGATATTTGATCATGCCGAAGAATCTGAAGATCGGACATTACCGGATTGAGGAAGTCAACGCACCGGAAGGGTACACAATCAACAAGAATTATGTAGAGATTGCAGTGGATGCAAACACAGCATACCAGATGGATTCTGAGAGCGGAGATGCCATTATTACGGTAGATTACGAGAACCATCCGGTAAAAGGAAAGCTGACGATCTATAAAAAAGGTGAAATGCTGACCGGATTCAAAAAGGATTTTGTTTATGAAGAAAGATACCTGAAGGGTGCAGAATTTAATGTCTATGCAGCTGAAAATATCTATACACCGGATTATCAGAAAGATGAAAACGGAAACAGACAGCTGATCTATGCAAAAGATGCACTGGTAACAACGGTAACGACTGGGGAAGACGGAAAAGCAGTTGCTGATAACCTGCCACTTGGTTCTTACTATGTAGTAGAAAAGACTGCACCGGAAGGATTTGTCCTGAACCATGACAGATCAGATGTCGCATTTGTCTATGCAGATCAGGATACACCTGTGATCGAACAGGAAGTGACTGTTGGCGATGACCGACAGAAAGTTGCAATCCAGGTAGAAAAACAGGATGCAGAAAATGGTGCAACCGTAGCAGGCGCTGTCTTTGGTATCTATAACAAAGCGGATATTAAGGCGGATGGAAAAGTAATCGTGAAAGCAGACACACTCTTACAGGAAATGACTTCTGATAATGATGGTCTTGCAGTATGTACGCTGGATCTGCCACTTGGACAGTATTATGTGAAAGAGTTAAAAGCACCAGCGGGATTTGTATCCTCTGATGAAGTTCTGAATCTGGATGCTTCTTACCAGGGACAGGATGTGAAGACAGTAAAACTGAAAACTGTGAAAAAGAACCAGCCAACAACAGTTGAAATCACAAAATCTGATGTAACAACAGGTGTGGAACTGGATGGGGCAAAACTCACCGTTCTTGATAAAGAAGGAAATGTTGTGGATCAGTGGATTTCTGTAAAAGATCAGCCACATGTGATCAAACGACTGACAGTTGGAGAGGAATACACTCTTCGTGAGGAAATGGCACCTTATGGATATCTGAAAGCAACGGATGTGAAGTTCACACTGGAAGATACCGCAGAGATTCAGAAAGTAGAGATGAAAGATGAAGTTCCAACAGGATTTCTGATCATTAACAAAAATGGAGAGTTTTTGGATAAAGTGACACTTCTGGACAATGTAAAAGGTACCGTGGAGCATCTTTTTGAGTATGTAACCGGAAGCCTTTCAGATGTGACGTTCGATGTATTTGCTGCGGAAGATATCAAAGCGGCAGATGGTGTCAGTGAAGATTATTTCAAAGCAGATGAAAAAGTGGGAACCATTACCACAGATTCCAATGGTATTGCACAGATGGGAGATCTCCCGGCTGGAAAATACTATGTGAAGGAAGTAAAAACAGCCCATGGTTATGTGCTGGACAAAGAGCCGAGATATGTTGACCTTTCCTACCGTGATCAGGACACACCAGTCATCACTTATGATGAGAAATGGCAGAATGCCCGTCAGAAAGTAAAGGTTACGGTTCTGAAGAAAGAAAAAGATACAGACCGTGTTCTTGCAGGCGGCGTCTTCGGCCTTTATACCAGTGAAGATATCAAAAATGCAAAGGGCGAGGTACTTCTTGAGAAAGACAGTCTGATCGAGCAGCGAGTAACGGATGAAAAAGGACAGATTACTTTTACGGCAGATCTTCCGGTAGACGGAAAATACTATGTGAAAGAAATCTTTGCACCGGACGGATTTGTTACAACAGAAGAAGTACAGGAGTTTACCTTTGAATATGCCGGAGAAGACCAGGCAGAAGTAAGCTACGACTTTACTTTTGAAAATCAGCCAACCACAGTGGAGCTGACCAAAACAGACCTGACAACAGGTAAAGAACTTCCAGGTGCACACCTGAAAGTGACGGATTCAGATGGCAATACAGTAGATGAATGGACTTCTACGGAAGAATCCCATGTGATCAAAGAACTGGTTGTTGGTAAGGAATACACCATGACAGAGACAAAACCGGCAGATGGATATGTTACTGCAGAAAGTATTACCTTTAAAGTAGAGAATACAGCAGAGATTCAAAAGCATGAGATGAAAGATGATGTGACAAAAGTAGAAATCAGTAAGACTGATATCACAGGAGAAACTGAGATTCCGGGTGCAAAACTGACGATTCTCGATAAGGATGATCAGGTAGTAGAGAGCTGGACTTCCACAGAGGAAGCACACTATATCGAAAAACTGCCAATCGGTAAATATACCTTACGTGAAGAGCAGGCACCGAAAGGATATCTTCTGACAGCCGATGTGACATTTGAGGTGAAAGATACCGGAGAAATCCAGAAAGTGGCTATGAAAGATGATACTGCCAAGGGAAAAGTGATTCTCAATAAGACAGATAAATCATCAGGAGAACCGCTGAAAGGGGTAGAATTTGAACTCCGTGACAGCAAAGGAAAAGTACTGGAAACCTTAAAGACAGATGCTGCCGGTCATGTAGAAAGTAAGCTGTATGAGATTGCCACATTTAAGAACGGCAAATATGATACAGCAATCAAGTATTATCTGGTGGAAACAAAGACACTGGACGGATACACACTGGATCAGACCAAGCATGAAGTGACATTTGCTTATGCGAATGACAGTACACCGGTTGTGGAAGTTACGTTCAATCTGACAAATGAGAAACCGGAAGTTCCAGAAACACCGAACACACCGGATACACCACAGTCCCATGAAGAGACAAAAGTATCAAATGCACCAAAAACAGGTGACAGCACGAATATTTGGCTGCCGATTCTGCTTCTGGTAATCTCCACAGGAGGTATGGCAGGACTTTATATCAGCAGAAAAAGGAAAACCAAATAAGAAAACCAAAATCAATGGTTATGATTGGGAGCTTCTATGTGAGGCTCCCTTTTTCATACAAAAAAATCACAGAAAGGAACAGAAAACTATGATGAAAGCAATGGAAAAAAGACAGGAAGCACGAAAAAACCAGGAGAAAACTTTAAAGAGAATGATGGCTTATCAGAAGAAAGCCGAGCAGATGGTCAGCAGAAAAAGAATGAACCATCACATGATCAGAAAGGGGTAAAAGCGTATGATGAACAGAAAAGAATTTTATGAATATGTCAAAGACAATGTAAAGGAGTATTTGCCAGAGTCTTACAAGGACGCAGAAATTAAACTGCAGGAAGTAGAAAAAAACAATGGACTGAAGCTTACTGGCATTACAATTCCAAATGGGAATCAGAGAATCGTACCGACAGTCTATCTGGATTCCCTCTACCTGGAATATGTGATTGGAAAAGATGTGGATTCTTGTGTTGGCGATGTAGTTGATATGTATATTGAAGCACAGGATAAAGCAGAATTTAT
>ENA-OPST01000386-OPST01000386.1-human-gut-metagenome-genome-assembly--contig:-NODE-386-length-13284-cov-1.547660_pt1 | contig 13284 bp, 5 predicted proteins | sample MGYA00241812_ERZ501915 | MGnify/ENA primary metagenome ERZ501915 (study PRJEB25962, sample SAMEA2042453) | human gut metagenome | biome: human gut; feature: human-associated habitat; material: faeces...
GACCCTCGTCGCAGGCTCCGTCCTCGTGATACATGCTGAAAAAGAAATCAGTGGATTTCATCAGCTTCCAGACTCCTTGCCGCACACGTTCCGGGTCTTTCTCTATCAGCATCAGGGCTTGCAGCACGTTGTAGTTAATCCACGGATTCCAGTTATTTACCTGCTGGTCGCCGAATCCCATCCACCAGTAATCATCCCGTGCGAAGTAGGGGTTTATCAGGTTTCTGTTGACTTCCTCGATAATCCGTTCGTTAATCAGCGGGCTCACCTTGTCGAATTCGTCTTTCAGGAAATAGTAAGTCCATGCCATTTGCGCGCCGATGTCGGCCACTACCAGTTCGATGGTCGGTTCATTCCTGTCGGGCAGTCCGGAGCGGTCTTTCTGAAAGCCGAGGTGTGCCGAGTGTATCCAGGACGTCTCGCACAGAAACCATACACCGTCTATGATGGCATCCATAAATCTGCCTTGTCCCTCTACCAGTTCTGCGAGGGTCAAGGCTTGCAGGGCTTTGTGGTTGGCGCGTCCGGTGCGGATTTCGCCGGTGCGCTTAAAGGCAAGGTAGTCGGAGGCAAGGTCCGGTTTCCATTCGTGTTTCAGGGCGTGTTCGCCGTTCCTGATGATAAGCTCCCTCATTTCGGGGGTTGTTTTCTCTTTCCAGGATTTCCGGTCGGTATAGGCGGGATAGTCCACCCAGCTTTGCCGGTAGCGGAGTACATTGCCCAATTCCTCGTAAGAAACGGTCTGCTCAAGAAGATGCCTTTCGGTTGCATGGGCGGGAAAATTGATACAGACAGTTGCGATACATAATGAACTTGCCAGTAACAGGCTTTTTATTTTTGACATTTGCGGAATGTATTAGATGATTTAAAATAAAGAACGAGGATAAATGATTATCCCCGTTCGTCAAAGTTAATTAAAAAAACAACCGTTTACCCAACCTTTACCCTTTATTTTTCAAATCGATGTATCTTTTTAATGCTTCCATATAGTAGTAATCCGCGTAGTTCAGCGGTACGTCTATTTCAGAGCCATGCGGCAGTGAGCCGGTGGAATGCATCAGCACGTAACCTTGATTGCTGCCTTTGGCTGCCAGATATTTCGGACCAATGTCTGTTGGAAACAGCGGCGGCAAGTTTTTCAGGATTGTTTCGGCATAGTCGGAATATTTTTTGCCGTCGGGTGCAAATGTGCTGAGCTCCAGGAAAGCCGATGCCGTGACAGCCGCGGCAGACGCATCACGCGGAGTCTTTTCACCTGCCGGGGCATCATAGTCCCAGTAAGGAATCAGGTCGTCCGTCTTTACACGTTCCATAATCATGTCTGCAATGTGAACGGCTTCCTGCAGGAAAGCCGTGTCCCGGGTTTCGCGATAGCAGGAAGTATAGCCGTATACTCCCCACGCTTGGCCGCGCGACCAGGCCGATTCTGCATTTTTACCCTGGTGTGTCTGTTTGATTTCCACGCTTCCGTCATTGTTATAGCTGACCACGTGATAGGAGGTGTAGTCCGGACGGAAGTGGTTTTTCATAGTGGTTTGTGCATGCTTTACAGCCACATTCTTATACTTCTCATCTCCTGTCAGCTTATATACGTTGAACAGCAGGTCCAGGTTCATCATATTGTCAATGATAACGGGGAAGTTCCATGTTCCGAAGTCCCATGAACGGATAGCCGAGATGGAATCGTTGAAGCGTCCGCACAGGTTGTCGGCTGTTTCTTTCATTACGGCTGCAATAGTGTCGTTAGGAGCCAGACGCTCTGCGTTGCCGTAACTGCAATTTACCATGAAGCCCAGGTCGTGCGTACCGGTGTAGTAACGGACGGGGTTCAACAGGTTGGTATATTGGATGGCCCATGTTTTCAGTGTATCGTTGCCCGTCAGTTCGTAGGCATACCACAAAGAGCCCGGATAGAAACCGCTGGTCCAGTCATAAACGCTGCACAAACGGCGTTTTCCCAACTGGTCGGCTGTAGGCTGCGCACGGAGCGAGTCCTTGAAAGTAAGCGAGTCTCTTTCCAACTGGCGGCACAGGAAGTTCATGTCATAGCCTGTACGGATAGAACGCGGCAGCATATTAGTGGACGAAATTTCTTCTGCGGTTAATTGCAGTTGCGCAGAGGCTGCGTCCAAGCCTTTTTTAATCCAACTGTAGTCTTCTTTGGGTTGTGTTTGGCATGACACGAAAGTCAATGCACCCAAAGCCAAGAGAACAAGGTTCTTTTTCATGTTATTCGTTTTTAAAATAATTGATTTTAGTAGATTTTGTAACGAAAGCAAAGCTAACGGATTTTTTATGGTTCTTGTAGCAAGAATGTTGAAAAGGCAATTAATCCGCGTTCTTTGAATGTCACTTTTGTTGAAAAGAGTTTAGAAAATCTCCAATATGCCCCTCTCTGGGCATATTGGAGATGTATTTGGGGTGGTTGTTACCAACCTGGGTTTTGGTTGAACTGGGTACACAAGTCCATTTCGCGTTGCGGAATAGGCATCAGTTCGTGCTGACCTTTTTTCGTGTAGTCGTATACTACATAGCTCGCAGAACTCCACCAGTTTTTCAATTCATTATATGTTTCTTGAATAGTCTCGTAGTAAATACCCCAACGTATTAAATCGAGACGACGATGACCTTCGAAAGCTAATTCATAGGCCCGTTCTTTATGAACAGCCTTTCGGAAAGTAGCTTGATCCATACCTTCTGGTAACGAATAGTTGCCCTTATTGCCATAACCACGTTTCCGTACTTTATTAATAGCGGCATAAGCGTCTGTGGTAGGTCCGCCTTTCCACTCATTCAGTGCTTCTGCATATAGTAGCAGTACATCCGCATAACGTAAAACATACCAGTTTACAGTTGATTTGTCGTTGTTGACAAAAGGTATACTTTCCATGTATTTATCAATATCCCATTTGGCCGGCGTGTAAGTTTGTTTGGCTTTTTGAGATTTTTCAGGATCTAAATCCTTGCTTAATGCTGTGGCTTCATCATCGGTTGGAATGCTGGCCGCTAAATAGTAATCGCCTAAATAAACTGCTCCGGTTTTGCTGTCATTGTGTCCATGTTTATAGTTGGCTATAGACAAATTTTGACGTCTGTCGGGACTTATGCCAGTGCTTGCATCGGGTTGTGCCTCTTCTCTCCAATTAAGTACAAATGAATGAACAACCTGAACGTTGGCAGCAGTACTTCCGCTGCGACCGGCATCGACTGTGGTCTTTACGCCGTTCCACTTTCCGATACGGCCTACAGGATCACTGTTTCCTGAATATGTGGGAGAATAGAAAGATACTTCAATTAAACTTTCTGTTGGGTCCCAAATTCCGTTACAAGTATTTTCCCATAATTTTTCATAGTCAGTCAGCAAATCATGTTTGCCCGATTCAATTAGGATACGTGCTGTTTCCGCAGCTGCTTCCCATTTGCTTGTGTCCTGTATGGGATATCCAGCCCAAGTGGCATATACTTTAGTGAGTAATCCCAAAGCTGCTCCTTTTGAAAAACGATAATCGTTACTACTACGATAAGTGTCATCTTTGGCATATGGAAGAATATCGCAGGCATACAATAAATCGTCTTCGATAAATTTATAAACATCAACAGGGTCGGCTTGTACGAAAGTTGAGGGGTGTTGATTAGCCATAGCTGTATTAGTCATTAAAGGAATATTTCCCCAACGACGAACTAACTCAAAATAGTACAATGCTCGTAAAGCTCTTGCTTCGGCAATATAAATTGTTGCCAATTGTTTGTCGGATTCATTATACGAATCCATTTTCACAGAAATGCGTTCCAGAAAATCATTTGCATTATAGATTCCGCTATAAAGAGATGCCCATGAGGTCTGTACTTCAGCTTGTGAAGCAGAATATGCGTTCGTAGGAAGAATACGGAAATTTTCAGTTGTGCTTCCCTCTACTTGTGAAATATCTGTTCCCATAGAGAAATAAATGGATAGATGATGACCATACATTCCTTCTTCTATAGTAGAACGGTATACTCCAAGTAGTACATCTTGTGCCTCTTTGGCGTCATTCATATATTTATTTTTTTCTACTTCAGTGCTACTTTCTTCTTCCAGAGAACATGCAGCTGGAAGAAGGCATAAGGCTAAAATTCCTATATAGTATATAAACTTTTTCATATGTATATTATTTTATGAATTAGAATTGAAGGTCGATTCCTACTGTGAATACACGGCTCTTAGGATAAGCACCCCAGTCCAAGCCTGGCATCATTGGGTTATTCAGACTATTGACTTCCGGGTCGTAGCCGCTGTAATTACTCAAACAGAACAGATTCTGACCGGTAGCATACACACGAAGTCTGGAAGCATGGAACTTGTTCGTCCATTTTTTCGGCAAAGTATATCCTAATGTCAGATTCTTCAGGCGCAGGAATGAACCGTCTTCAACGAAACGTGAGTATACATCATTAGTGATGTAGCCATCGTAAGCAGGAACCACATTCGAAGCATTGGTCGGACTCCAACGGTCTGCCACTTCAGCAAGCATATTACGACGTCCGCTACGGCTTTGTGTAGCATATAAACGTGTAGCGTTGTAGATGTCATTGCCATAGTTGAATTGGAACATAAAGCTCAGATCGAAGCCTTTGTATTCAAATGTATTGGTGATTCCACCAAACCATTTCGGCATGGCATTACCAATAACGGTACGGTCATTGGTTGTAATATCGCCGTCGCCATCTTGGTCTTTATATTTTGTAACACCGGGGCGGGCGCCTACTTTCTTATCCTTGCTGTAGCGTGAGTTTTGGGTGATTCCCGGTTTCAATACCAAATTACCATTTGTATCAGTATAGAAATCATCATATTGATAGACTCCATCGAATTCGTAACCGTAAATCAATCCTAAAGATTCACCAACTTTAGCAATGTAGTCGTAACTGGTAAAATTGCTATCAAAACCAGAACGTGCATACATGTGGCTTGCACCGTCTGCCAATGCTTTTAACTCATTCCGGATAAATGAGATATTGAAATTGGTATTCCATGTAAACTCTTTAGTCTGTATGTTGGTAGAGGTTATACTCAATTCAATACCTTTGTTCTGAATCTTACCAATATTTTGCCATTGTGAGGTAAAGCCGGTTGCCTGTGCCAGCGATTGTGCTAATAATAGGTCTTTAGTGTTCTTGATAAAGAAATCGGCTGTTACATTCAAACGATTATCGAAGAAGCCTAAATCCAAACCTAAGTTAACAGAACTTGAACCTTCCCATTTTAAGTTGGAATTTTTTAGTTGCTTGGGTGTCAAAACAGTTACTGTACTATTACCAATGCCATATTTGTTATCTGTATACAAATCCATAGACAAATAGTTACTGATACGGTCATTACCTACAATACCCCAACCAAAACGAACTTTGAAATTGGAAATCCATTTAAGGTCTTTCATAAATGCTTCTTCCGATACTCGCCATGCGGCAGAGAATGAGGGGAAGAAACCCCATTTATTCTTGTTAGAGAATACAGTAGAACCATCGGTACGTACAGTTGCTGTCAGTAAGTAACGGTTGTCATAGTTATAGTTGGCACGGGCAAAGAAAGAAAGTAAAGTTTTGTCATAATAGTTGGTATTAACTTTACTTGGTGTAGCTCCCAACCCTAAGTTGTCATTACCCAAATTATCAAAGGGGAAGTCCATTGCTTCACCAAGTAAATACTCACTGCTTCTAAAAGATACTTCGTGGGCCAACATCACATCATAGTTGTGTTTTTTTACCTTATCTTTCCATGTCAGTGTATTTGTATTAGTCCAACGGACATCACGTCCCATCTGCGTTCTTCCGTATGGTTTCTGTCCGTTACGGTAAGCCTCTTTCGAACCATCTCTGTAGAATATATCTGTACGGTTATTGGTTGTGTTATAGGAACCGCTTGTCTTGAATGTCAACCCTTTGATAATCTGCCAATTTACGGCTGCATTGGCCGACCACATTTCAGCACGCTTATCATTCGTTACAGATTCTGCTTGTTTTACGGGATTTACTTGTGCCAAGCTTTCACCAGTACTTAACATTTCAGGGTCAATAGCCGATTCCAAAAGTTCTTCATTAGTCATTTTCAGACCACCAGTAGGACGTGCACTTAATATCTGTGCCAACATGTTGAAGCGACCGGAGTCACCAGATGTACCTACACCTTTACGGTTAGTCATGGCATAGTTTACCGTTAGATTGAAAGATACTTTTTTGTTGATCTTCTGGTCTAAGCGGAATTTAGCTGTAGTTCTGTCGAAACCACTGTTTTTGAAGATACCGTTTTCCACATAACGTGAGAGTGAGCCGTTGTATTTAGTATTGTCGGTTCCTCCCATAATACTTATGTTATGGTCTTGTGACCAAGTAGGGTTGAAGGTTTCACCTTGCCAATCTACTCCGGTTACACCAATATAATCATCAAGTGTTTGGTATTTATAAGGATTACCATCTGCGTCATTCTCTGCTTTGAAATAAGTACTACTGTAAGCTTCGTTGACTTCTCCTTGTAGTTTTACGAATTCATATGGAGAGAGCAGGTCTAATGTCTTTGAGATTTTACGGTAGGTAGCAGAACCATTGTAAGAAATAGTTGTCTTGCCTGCTTTACCGGATTTAGTAGTGATTAACACAACACCATTGGCAGCACGTGCACCATAGATAGCAGATGAAGAGGCGTCTTTTAATACTTCGATAGACTCAATATCGGAGTTTGAAAGATAATCTATGTCCGAAACTTCGAATCCGTCCACAATATAAAGCGGAGAGGCATCTCCAGTTAATGTTCCCACACCGCGAATACTGATGTTGAAGCCTGCACCAGGAGTTCCGTCAGTAGACGTAATTTGAACACCGGCAATTTGGCCTCCTAAAGCTCCGGCTACAGAACTTGTCTGGAAGCCTTCAATGTCCTTAGAAGCTACGGAAGCAACAGAGCCTGTCAAGTCGCTTTTTTTCATGGTACCATAGCCTACGACAATTACCTCATCCAAAGTTTTGCTGTCAGGAGTTAGTTGTACTGTTATCTGTGTTTTTCCTTGCAGGCGGACTTCCTGCGTCAAGTATCCGATGTAGCTAACTACCAGTGTGGCGTTTTTCTTTACTTTGAGAGTGAAGTTACCATCTAGGTCAGCTGCAACACCGTTGTTCTCACCTTTTACTTGAATTGTAGCACCAATTAGAGGCTCTTTATTTTCGTCGAGCACAGTTCCTTTCACTGTTACACCTTGTGCGAAAGTGATAATGGAGACGAGGAGAGCTAAGAGGGTGATGTACCCTCTTTTGCTCAGTGTGTGATATGTTTTGTACATAATGCTTTTTACTTTTTTGTTAGATTATTAGTTATCTCCGTAGGTCTCATCGAACCAAATAGCAATAGGATAAAATACTTGGCTATTTGGAATCGTGCCATCTGTAGTATATGCTATTCTAGCAAATAATATCCCGTTAATATATTCTCCTTTTTCGTTTTTCCATTTTTCAGGATTAATTCTAATAGCTTTGCTTATTGGGTCTACGTAACCTAATAGTCTATCTGTTATGCTTTTATTATCAATATTACTATCTGTGTTATAATATGAAATAGGTTTAATAGATGAGTAAGATACAGTCTTATCAATATCTGCAAAGAAAGAATCCCAAACTTCTTTTAGGGGACTAGATGTAGGAGTAAGTCCTTTGGGATTGTCAGTAATCTCAATGTTAAAATAATTAATATCTTTTCGGAAATCCATTTTTAAAGTTGTGTGGTCTGTAGGTTTTTCTATTATTGGAGCTTCAGACCAACCACCTATTTTGGGATTGACTTTAAACACAAATGGAGAATATTTAACGAATACACCATTTTTTTCTACATTGCATCTAATGAATATTGGAGTTGTTACGGAGTATGCTAAATCCCCATCGCCTGCTGTTGCTTTAACGATTATCAACCCCATATTCATAGAGCCAGTTGTATAACCATTTTTAGATAATGTAATCTTTCCTGTTTGTGTATCAAGTACTGCATCCTTTCCTACTCCAATTGATTTATTGCCTCCAATAAGATCTTTTATTTGGTATTCCCATTTGATGTTAGGAGTAGTTGTATTTGTGAGGAAATTAACAGTAGGTATTAGCTCTGCATTATCCATCTCGTCTTTAGAACTATAGGCGAATTGGTTTGCATGTTGAACCGTGTTTAATCCGATATTATTTCCATAGTAGAGTGTGAATTTATTAGGATTGGCTTTGATTTCTAAGACAACAGTTGTTGTTGCTTCTCCTTTATCTTCAGTAGGACCTACAACTTTGACATTTATTTTATAATTACCAGGAGCTAAAGTGTTGTCTGCCGTTATAGAAATCGTACCACTGACAGGGTCAATTGTAATTTTATTATTATTAATGTGTTCCTGAATAATACCAGTGTTATTTGTAAAGCTAAATATAGCTTCATCACCTTTAAATTTAGGGTCTACAGGGATTTTATAGGCTTTTTCTTCATAGGTTTCTGGTACTACATATTTGAACGTTTCAGGGTCTATATAATCTACAATTGTTACAGTGTAAGCCTCTGCAAAATCTGCTGAACCGTATTCATTAGTCACAGTTACGTCAATCTTATAAACATTACCGATCTCAAGTGTACTATTTTCTGCTAAACTAATTTTACCAGTTGTTTCATCGATTGTGAAGCCGGCAACCTCTGGAGTAACAGATTTGATAGCATAGGTCATTCCTTTCGAACCTTGAATGGTCGGTATTTGTGATTCGTGTGCTGTATTTTGTTCTACTCGCACAGTATTGGGCTTATATAATAGATTTAACGGCTTGGAAATGACATTGAATGTTACTGCGTCTGGATAAAGGTGCTCTCCAGCTTTTGTTGTTAGTTTCAAGCTTAGAATGTACTTTTCTCCGGGGATAATCTCATCTTTATGGTCAGGATTGAAAGTGATGACCCCTGTATTCGAAATTGTGAAATACTTTATGTATTCTTTACTTTCGTCCTCAGCGAATTCATACTTAGTAATACTTACATGTTTTTCTGTGTCAGTAGTTACTTTAGCACTGGCTTCCCACCAATTTTCATCCTCCATTTTTACTAATACTTCTGCAGGTTCTACTGATACACCTTCGGGTACTGCGAGTAGCATATTTACTTGCACAGCATCTTTGAAATCAAAGAATTTGCCATTAGAATAGCAACCTACGCTAATATTGTATAATCCTGGTTTCATCTCATCAGTGTTCTGAACTGTAATTTCACCAGTTTCGGAATTTATCACAAAGTTGTCATTGTTGCTGAAAGATTCGTTATCAAGTGTAATCTTTGTGATTGTAAAATCATAAGGCGTACTGCCTTTATAAGCAGGTGCTTTTAATGTGTATGACATGCTGGGGCCTATATCTGTTATACCCAGATAGTGAAGAATAAACCCTGTTGTATCTGTTGTCTCTGTCTTATCACAAGAGACACAGAACACAGTTAATGCAGCTACCATGATAATTCGTAGCTTGTTGAACGTGCTTGATAATTTAGATTTCATATTTTAAAAATTATTGGATTGCAAGATATAAGATAATGGGTATTCTATACCATTAATAGTTACTTTGATTGATGCTCCGTTTGCACTGTATCCATTATCTGTGAATACTGCTTCAATAGTTTGTCCTTCTGTTTTCTTACAAGGATAAATAACCGTAATAAAACGAGCTGTTTTATTAGCTAATTTATTTATTTTAATTTGATAAGCTTTGCGCTTGTCAAATACATCATTTTTTACAACATAGGCTACTCTTCCTTCCATTTCATTGAAAGTGGCTGTTTCGTTAGTAAATGTCCGTACTACGATATTATTATCTGTGAATGTAGTATGAGCTCCCATTTCATTGGCATCATATTCTACTTCCGACTCATATCTGCAAAGATTGAAACTTAAATTTGCAGAACCAGCCGCGCTGCCGATACCCTCGTCTACCAATACAAAAAACTCCTTATTTACATAGAATACGGCACGGCGATGACGCATATTGGGATAACTTTGATTTTCAAAAACAAGTGTCTCAACGTTCCCTTTAGTTTCAGATTGTAGTAACTTACCGTCAGCTTTCTCACAATTCCGGTCATCAAGTGTCAATGTATTATGGTGCATTGTTTTACGATGCCAGTTACGGTAGCCTTGTATGGTCTTGTCGCTACTTTCATAAGCACATACACCCGAATCAGGGAAGAAGTTTCGCTCGTTGATATATAGTTCAAATGTACCATTATCTGGCTGGTTATGGCTATAAGAAGCAAAACTGGTAGATTCGTCATTAAATTTGTTATTGCTGAAAATCATTACTGTTGATTCGGGAACCCATCCATTACGCATGATATAAAATCCTGCATCTTCAAATAGTTTCATTTCGTTTCCTGGAGTATTACCTTGAGATGCACCACCGTTTCCTGATGTGGCCATGTACTTCAATTCGTCACTCTCTGGGAACATTTCTGAGTATTTTTTGAAATTTTTAGTAAGTATACTACGAGTCTTATTCCATGAATCATTAAACATAGGAACAATTTGGTCTAATTTCTCTTCGCTGTCACTGCTGCTACCTTTGGCAAAAAAATTAGGATAGGTAAAGTGCATTACCACCTCGACTGCTTTTCGGAGTGCATCTTTAAACTCTACTGATTGTCCATTAGCATTAGCTAACTTCATTGCTTCATAAAAATTATCAATTACTCCAATATGATAGTGCAGAGAAAATTCTTTGTGCCAACCGTCTGCAAGAAATTGCTGTATCTCAGTATTTAAGATTTCATTTCCTTTGTTCTTCCAGTTTTCTGCATTTTTAAATTCAGGCATTAATGTACCGGCTGTAGCAAGCGCATTGGCTTGTGTTATAAGGATGTTTCCACCAGACTTATAAGGATACGCCTGCAAAAAATCAGCTTGTTCTGCAAAGGATACCAGAAATGTGGTGAGCCATTCAGGAGTAAAATTGGAAGATGTTTTATAATAATCCAAAAGCTGTACTTGATCAAGAACGCGTGTCGCTACTTGTAGCTGCCACCAAGGACCTTCGTCTATAGGTCCTGCTTCTGGCTTCGGGTTTTGGACAATCCAATCGCCATATACTTCAATCCAGGAATTGATATATTTCTCATCATGGGTTCCACGATATACTTTAGCTTGCGGTATGAACCATTGATGACGGTGTAACTGTTTCTGATATTCTGCACTTGTTCCTTTAGGATTATTGGCCCAATTGATAGCTCCTGCTTTTCCTACAGAATATGGTTTTCCTATAGCAGGATCTTCAAGTTGTCCGTTAACATAAAAACGATATTCTAATGCATAATTTGCTTTGGATAAATCAGCATCGCTGTAAGTTACATCGACCAATGAGAGATTAGGATTTATAACATTAGTTCGTGTTCGGTAATATTCCAACAATGCGCTGGCCGCAAGATAATCCTCACCTGCTTCATGATATTGCTTTACTTTTTCCAAGCCGGGATAGTCGAGGTTGAGTTGGTCAAAAACAGCAGTGTTCAATACTGCGTTTTCTTTGTTCTCAGGAGTCAGTTCTGGACTGATGTTTCCGCCTGTGGCGAATTCTTCTTCGTCGTCAACACATCCGGAGAGTGCAAACATTGCGAACAAACAGATAAAAAGAGTGTTCTTCATACTTAAGTTGTTTTTTATTAGTAAAAGTTTCAATTTTCCTTGCCGCAAATATATTACATTGATTTCTAAGAGCTAATCTGTCTTGTTTATGCTTTCTTTGAAATCTGAATTTTATTATTAAATTTGTTGAATGAAATATCGTATTTGTTTAAAAAGCCTGCATGAGGTATTCTGAGAGGGGTGTTCGGATGAATAGGAACTATCCTTTCTTATGTGCATTCTATCAGTATCTTATCAGAAAAAATGTTAGCCTGTACCTCCTTCACCCTTCACAACTCTTTATTCATGCGGGATAGCGGGTGAAGCCCGGTTGTAGAGCTTCATTGGCAATGCTACACAATTGCATATAAAACTCCACACCTTACCACCCGAAAGTGCAGGCATTTGCTTGGCAAACCTCAGGGATTTTATCTGTTATAGCGCGGCATTTCACTCGCAAAGACGCGGTGTTTCGGACGCTAACATGCGGTGTTTTGAAAAGCAAAATTGCCTTGCGGGATAAGGCCTATCCTTTTACTTTTTTAATGTACTCCGTCGGCAAACAGCCTATATACTTCTTAAAGCAAGTTGCAAAATAAGAAGATGAATTAAATCCCACCATGCTGCTGACTTCGGTTACCGTATAACGTCCGCTTTTCAGCAGTTCGGTAGCCCTTTTGAACCGTACTTTACGGATAAAGTCGATGGCTGACTCTCCGGTGATTGCTTTCAGTTTCAAATGCAGGTTGGAGCGGCTCATATTCATCTTTTGCGCAAATTCATCGGTAGAGAACTCAAAATTATCAATGTTTTCTTCTACGATGCTTACGGCGCGTTTCAGCAGCTCTTCGTCCATGGCATTGAAAGTAATCTTCTCCGGTTCCACTTCCAAGGATTTGGCGTACTTCTCGAGCATGTGGCGGCGGGTACGCATCATGTTCTGTATCTTGGAAGTGAGGACGGCGATGGAGAAAGGCTTGGAGATATAATCATCCGCACCTACTTGCAGGCCTTCCAACTGGTCTTTTATGTCGGTTTTGGCAGACAGGATGATAACCGGAATGTGGCAGGTACGAATATTCTGTTTGATATTCTTACACAGCTTGATGCCGTCCATTACAGGCATCATGACATCGGTGATAATAATGTCCGCCTCATGGTTCTTCAGTTTTTCCAATGCTTCTTCACCGTTTCCGGCCTCCAGTATGTTGAACAATGCAGCCAAACCGCTGCTGAGATAATGGCGAATCTCCTGATTGTCTTCCACAATAAGGATGGTTCCGCGTTTCTTGTCGCCCGTTTCTATGGCTTCATTCTCCATTTTCTCCGTATCGATGAAATACATTTCTTTGGAGTTGGTGGAGTACACCTGCTCTTCTTCCTTGGAAGTGTTGGAGCCTGCCAGCTCGGTGGCCTTATAAACAGCCAGGTCTTGCGGCAGATAGACGGAGAATGTACTTCCCTTGCCCTCTTCGCTCTCCAGTTCGATGCGTCCGTGGTGCAAATCGACCAGACGCTGTACCAGTGACAGTCCGATGCCGCTTCCTATATGCTGGCTTTCTATCTGATAGAAGCGTTCGAACACTTTACCCTGCTTATTGATAGGAATGCCGGCACCGGTGTCGCTCACTTGCAGTATCAG
>ENA-OPST01000395-OPST01000395.1-human-gut-metagenome-genome-assembly--contig:-NODE-395-length-13124-cov-5.457418_pt1 | contig 13124 bp, 10 predicted proteins | sample MGYA00241812_ERZ501915 | MGnify/ENA primary metagenome ERZ501915 (study PRJEB25962, sample SAMEA2042453) | human gut metagenome | biome: human gut; feature: human-associated habitat; material: faeces...
GTAGCGGGACCCGGGATTGAACCGGGGACCTCATGATTATGAATCATGCGCTCTAACCAGCTGAGCTATCCCGCCATTTGTTTTTCGTTTGCGGGTGCAAAGGTAAGTTAAGTTTTTGAATTGTGCAAGATGCTTGAGCGTTTTTTGGGGATTTTATGTGTATTTCTTTAGTCTGTAAAGATTTTTTCGAGTCATTTGGCAAAAAAATATCTTTCATTATCTAGTATATGAAAAAAATAGTTTATTTTGCCTCCGTAATCTTTAATACCTTAATAAAACAATAGTATGGAATCTATGAAAAAGAAAATACGTATTGAGTATCCACTCAATCCAGCTTCAGGAAGTATTTTATGGGGGGCTATCAGTACTCCTTCTGGTTTGCAGAGATGGTTTGCTGATAATGTTTCAAAAATAAATAAGACTTATACCTTCAAATGGGGAAAAACAGAAACACGTAATGCTGAAATTCTTAATCAGCGTACAGAATCCTTCATTCGTTTTCATTGGATAGATGATGATCCCAAAACATATTTTGAGCTGAAAATTCATTATAATGAACTTACTAAAGATCATCTCTTGGAAGTTACCGATTTTGCAATTCCGGGTGAAGAAGAAGATACCAGAAACCTGTGGAATTCTCAAATAGAAATTTTAAGAAGGATATGTGGGGTATAATTCCAAAAATAATGTAAAAACATCATTACCTCTCCGTTTTTTATGCTACTTTTGTGCGCTGATAATGATAATATAAGGAATGCTACGCATAAAAAAACTTGATATATTTGTATTAAAGAGCTTTTTGTTGCTCTTTGCGGGAACTTTTTTCATCTGTTTATTTATCTTCATGATGCAGTTTTTATGGAGATATGTAGATGAGTTGGTGGGGAAGGGATTGGAGATTAATGTACTTGCACAGTTTTTCTTTTATTCAGGATTAACCCTTATACCTTTGTCTCTTCCTCTTGCCATCCTGTTGGCTGCATTGATGACTTTTGGTAACTTTGGAGAACGTTATGAATTGCTTTCAATGAAAGCTGCGGGTATTCCCTTATTACGTATAATCCGTCCGGTTGTATTGTTTTGTGTGTTTTTGGGGGGAATGTCTTTTTTCTTCCAGAATATTATCGGTCCACGTGCTCAAAAGCAATTATGGACATTGTTGGTTTCCATGAAACAAAAATCACCGGAAGTTGATATTCCGGAAGGTGTTTTCTATAGTGATATCGATGGATATAATATTTATGTAAAGCATAAAGATCGTAAGACTGGTCTGCTGAAAGATATTTTGATTTATAATTTTTCAGATGGTTTTGAAAATGCCCATATCATTTGGGCAGCAGAAGGAAAACTGGAGTTGACAGCAGACAAACAACATCTGTTCCTGCATCTGTATAATGGTGAGCAGTTTGAAAATCTGAAGTCACAGTCTGTTATTTCTCGTAACGTACCTTATCGACGGGAAACTTTCAAGGAAAAGCATACATTGATTCAGTTTAGTTCGGAGTTTAATATGGTGGACGGAAGTTTTCTTGACCGTCGTTCGGATATTAAGAATATGCACGAAATATCTGTTGCTATAGACTCACTTACAACGCATGCCGACAGTGTAGGGCGTTCGATGTATAGCGATATTATGTCTACCACCTACCGGGGAGCTGTTCTGACTCCGGCAGATTCTGTAAAAATAAAAACCGAGAATATTGCTGTTATCAATACAGACAGTATTTACAATTCGATGACTTCACAGGAAAAGTTAAAGGTGCTGACAACAACAGAGAATCGGGTGAAGTCGTTGTCTACAGATTGGGATATGAAGAGTTTCCTTACCAAAGATACAGACAACAGCATTCGCTCTCACCGTTCAGACTGGCATAAAAAGATAACTTTATCTTTGGCATGTATCATATTCTTCTTTATCGGAGCACCTTTAGGAGCTATTATCCGAAAAGGAGGGCTTGGAATGCCGGTTGTTATTTCTGTATTGATCTTTGTCATCTATTATATTATCGACTCTGGAGCAACCCGTGTTGCAAAGAGTGGGGAAATGAATATCGTTTTAGGTACTTGGATGAGTACAATAGTCTTAGCCCCCTTGGGAGCATTTTTTACCTATAAGTCAAATAAAGACTCTGTTGTGTTTAACTTAGACGTTTATGCAGCTTTCTTCAGAAAGTTGTTAGGCATACGTCAGTCTAGACATATGTTTAAGAAAGAGGTTATTATTCATACGCCTGAGTATGCAAAAGATATTGAAATATTGGATGAGATAAGTAAAGACTGTCAGACATATCTGGAAACTCATCGATTGAAAGGAATGCCTAATTACATTCAGATTTTTACTAATAACAAGCATGATGATGCAATAGCTGAAATTAGTAAAAAAATGGAAGCGCTTATTGAAGAGCTTTCAAATACTAAAGATGCTGTTTTGCTGAATCTGATGAACAATTATCCTTTCTTGTCGGTTAAAGCACATAAGAGCTTGTTCGACAACCGATGGCTGAATCTGCTGTTTGGTATTATTGTACCAGCCGGATTATTGCTTTATCTGAATATCTGGCGATACAGGCTTCGTCTGGAAAAGGACTTGAGAGTGATTATAAAAACCAACCAAAGTATAATAGAGCAAATAGAAAAACAACAATTATATTTACAAAAATAGCATTATGAATAAAATTAAATTAGATACCATTGAAGAAGCGATAGAAGATTTCCGCAAGGGTGAGTTCGTTATTGTCGTTGATGACGAAGACCGTGAAAATGAAGGTGATTTGATTATCGCTGCAGAGTTGATTACTCCGGAAAAAGTTAATTTCATGCTGAAGCATGCCAGAGGAGTACTTTGTGCACCTATTACTATTTCGCGTTGTAAGGAATTGGATTTGCCACATCAGGTTTCGAATAATACTTCTGTTTTAGGAACACCATTTACCGTTACAGTCGATAAACTGGAAGGTTGTAGCACAGGAGTTTCGGCTGTCGATCGTGCTGCTACCATTCGTGCTCTTGCCGATCCTGCTTCTACACCAGAAACATTTGGACGTCCTGGACACATTAATCCGTTGTATGCACAAGATAAAGGAGTATTACGTCGTGCCGGACATACTGAAGCATGTATTGATATGGCAAAACTTGCCGGATTATATCCAGCAGGTGCTTTGATGGAAGTAATGAATGAAGATGGTACAATGGCCCGTCTTCCGGAACTTCGCAAAATGGCAGACGAATATGGCTTTAAACTTATTTCTATAGCCGATCTGATTGCTTACCGCTTGAAACAGGAGTCATTGGTAGAAAAAGGTGTAGAAGTAGATATGCCTACAGAGTTTGGACATTTCCGTCTTATACCGTTCCGTCAGAAAAGTAATGGATTGGAACATGTTGCTTTGATTAAAGGACAGTTCACTCCTGATGAACCTGTATTGGTACGTGTTCATTCTTCATGTGCAACCGGTGATATTTTCGGTTCATTGCGTTGTGATTGTGGCGACCAGCTTCATAAGGCTATGCAGATGATTGACCAGGAAGGAAAAGGAGCTGTTATCTATCTTATTCAAGAGGGTAGAGGTATCGGTTTGATGGAAAAAATGAAAGCATACAAGCTACAGGAAGAAGGCATGGATACTGTAGACGCTAATATTTGTCTGGGCCATCAGGCTGATGAACGCGATTACGGAGTTGGTGCTCAGATCTTGCGTGAAGTAGGTATTCATAAAATGCGTTTACTTACCAATAATCCGGTAAAACGTGTAGGACTTGAAGCTTATGGATTGGAAATTGTAGAAAATGTACCAATCGAGATAACTCCAAATCAATACAACGAGCGTTATCTCCATACTAAAAAAGACCGTATGGGTCATACCTTACATTTTAACAAGTAATTTTTATTATTATGGAAACAAATAATTTAGTAAAGACTTATGCCTCTAAGGCTGTGCAGTCTGCTTTAATGCGTAGTGTGTACACATGGATGACTCTTGCTTTGGTTATTACAGGATTCGTTTCTATGTATGTAGCTAAATCGTATACACTTTTGTCTGTAATTATGCAGAACTCTATGGCTTTCTGGGGACTGATTATAGCAGAATTAGGACTAGTATGGTATTTGTCTGCCCGAATTAATAAGATGTCTTTTACTACTGCTACTGTCCTGTTTATCGTTTACTCTATATTGAATGGTGTGACATTGGCATTTATATTCTTGATTTATACCATGAGTTCCATTGCCACTACCTTCTTTGTTACTGCAGGCACATTTGGGGTGATGGCTCTTTTCGGATATGTTACGAAGAAAGATCTTACTCGTATCGGAAGTTTGTGTATCATGGGAGTTATAGGTATCATTATTGCTTCGGTAGTAAATATGTTTCTGCATAACTCGATGATGGACCTGATTATTTCCTGTATAGGAGTATTGCTTTTTGTCGGGCTGACTGCTTACGATTCACAAAAGATCAAACAGTTGCTTACTGCAGATGATATAGAGGTAAATGAAACAACACAAAAGATTGCTTTAATGGGAGCGATGACTTTATACCTCGATTTTATCAACTTGTTTTTGTACCTGTTGCGCTTGCTCGGTGACAGAAAGTAAGAGAATTTCTTTTTTATTTGAAAGAAAACGACTTATTTTGCATAAAATTTTGAACTAAATAAAACAAAGGCAATGAATCAACTATCAGATCGTTTGAATAGCTTGTCACCTTCGGCGACATTGGCTATGTCACAAAAAAGTAGTGAACTTAAAGCACAAGGTGTTGATGTTATTAATTTAAGTGTCGGTGAACCCGATTTCAATACTCCCGACCATATAAAAGAAGCTGCAAAGCAAGCAATCGATGAAAACTATTCACGTTACTCTCCTGTAGCCGGATATCCAGCTTTGCGTAATGCTATCGTTGCTAAACTGAAAAATGAGAACGGTTTGGAATATACTGCTGCTCAGATTAGTTGTGCAAACGGTGCAAAACAATCTGTTTGCAACACAATCATGGCTTTAATCAATAAAGGTGATGAAGTTATCGTGCCTGCTCCTTATTGGGTTAGCTATCCGGAAATGGTGAAGCTTGCCGAAGGAACTCCTGTTATTGTACGTGCTGGTATTGATCAAGATTTTAAAATTACTCCGGCACAGCTTGAGGCTGCTATTACTCCTAAAACTCGTGCACTGATACTTTGTTCTCCTTCTAACCCGACTGGTTCTGTATATTCACAGGAAGAACTGAAAGGATTGGCAGAAGTGTTGGCTAAACACGAACGTGTTATCGTTATTGCTGACGAAATTTATGAGCACATTAACTACATCGGCAAACATCAGAGCATTGCTCAGTTTGCAGAAATTAAAGACCGTGTAGTTATTGTAAACGGTGTGTCTAAAGCTTATGCTATGACGGGATGGCGTATTGGTTTCATTGCCGGACCAGAATGGATTGTAAAAGGTGTGAATAAATTGCAGGGACAATATACTTCAGGACCTTGCTCTGTTTCACAAAAAGCTGCTGAAGCTGCTTATACTGGAACACAGGCTCCGGTAGAAGAAATGCGTAAAGCATTCGAACGCCGTCGTGACCTCATTGTGAAACTGGCAAAAGAAATTCCTGGATTCGAAGTAAACTTCCCTCAAGGTGCTTTCTATTTATTCCCGAAATGTGATTCATTCTTTGGAAAGAAAGACGGTGACCGTGTTATCAATAATGCTGACGACTTGGCAATGTATCTGTTGGAAGTAGGTCATGTAGCATGTGTAGGTGGTACTTCATTCGGTGCTCCTGAATGTATTCGTATGAGCTATGCTACTTCTGATGAAAATATCGTAGAAGCTATGCGTCGTATTAAAGAAACATTGGCTCGTTTGAAATAATTCTGGAATATTATTTCTGCTTATAAGTCCTCCGCTATCAGTGTGTCAAACATTGATAGCGGTTTTTTATTGTTTTCCTTTTTTAAATTCACTGGGAGATATGCCACAGCATCTTTTGAAGAATTTACAGAAAGCAGCCTGGTCAGAGAAAGAAAGTAGCTCTGCCACATTCTGTATCGAATGAGCCGGATTTTGCAGATAGGCTTTGGCTTCTATTAATAGATATTCATCTATAATCTGGCTGGCTGATTTTTCGTACATTCTTCTGGCTTTTGCAGAAAGTGCGTCAGACGAGACACACAATTGATTGGCATACCACTTTACGTCATGGTGAAACCGGCAGTTTGTACGTACCAGATGTAGAAAATGTGAAAGAATGTCACTCCATAAATGCTGCTCATCAGTAGTTTCATTCTTATATAGACTGAATACCGTATTCCATACTTCCAGCTGAAACATACGCAACATATTTTCCATAGCTTCATAGCGGAAATGATATTCAGGCTGCGTGATGATATTGGTCAGCATGTCTATAAAAAGATGTACTCTTTGTACAGCTTGTTCATTAAGAGAAACAAAAGGTCTGTGTGCGTATTGATAAATAAGTCCTACAAATTTAGAGCGTATGCTTTCTGATATCCTGACAAAAAAGCTTTGTTCCGTCATGATAAAGTATCCTTCAAAGTCTTTGCTGGTTTTCATATTACTCCACGGATGAATAAGTATGAAATCTATATGTGCAGGAGCATGAATCTCTATATAATCTCCATTAACTTTAAAGCTTAGTTTTCCTTTCGCTAGAAAAAGAAAGGCAGGATGCGATTCTTCCAGCTGATTGGAGCACAATACATTTTCTCCTTTTAGTTTCAGAATTGCCATTTTATCGTTTGCAGCCAGTTCTTCTACCTGCTTTTTTAATATAGCTTCATTGTTTATCCATTGCGAAATAATACATTTTTTCATTTTGTGAACGTTTTTGAGCGCGATAAAAATACGGATATATTTCAATCGTAAAAAGGGCTTTTAAGTGTTTTATGTTTTGTAAACAGAAAAATTCCTAAACGTCGGTTTTGGGCAAGTATCTTTCGGTTTGGGACAAATATTTTACTGATACAGCCTTTTAACTTTACGCCGGATTTTAACTAAAAAAAGAAAGGCAAAATGAATAGATTGTTTTTACCGATGAGTTTCGCCTCTTTCTCTTTGGCATTGCTTTTTACAGCATGCAGCCAACCGGCAGGTCAGCAGGGAGGAAGCGAATACAAGCTGATAACAGTAGAAAAAACAGACCAGACATTGACTAGCTCTTATACAGCCGTAATCAATGGAAGGCAGAGTGTAGAAATTCGTCCACAAGTAAGTGGAACCATTACAGACATTTGTGTAAACGAAGGTGCTAAGGTTACTAAAGGGCAAACCTTATTTATTATTGATCAGGTTCCTTATCAGTCGGCTTTACAGACAGCTTTAGCGAATGTGAAAAGTGCAGAAGCTGCTGTTGCTACAGCTCGCCTTACGGCAGAAAGCAAAGAAGAATTGTTCAGGGAACATGTCGTTTCCGATTTCGATCGACAGACAGCCCAGAATTCTTTGCTGGAAGCTGAGGCTACACTGGCACAGGCTAAGGCTGAAGAAATCAACGCGAGAAATAATCTTTCGTACACTGTCATAAAAAGTCCCGTTGATGGAGTGGCAAGTATGTCATCATATCGTGTGGGAGCATTAGTCAATTCTTCCATTACGACTCCGTTGCTGACTGTATCAGACGATGAGGAGATATATGTTTATTTCTCTATGACTGAACAGCAGATTTTATCACTGGCTCGACAATATGGCACAATGGATAAGGCACTTGAGGAAATGCCGGAAGTGGAGTTGCGTTTAAGTGATGGAGGTATGTATGCTCATAAAGGAAAGATTGATGCTATCAGTGGGACTACCGATACAGAAACCGGAGCAATTACTTTACGTGCAGTATTTCCGAATCCGGAAAGAATGTTGCGTAATGGAAGTACGGCGACCATCATCTTCCCTTATGTCAAGAAAAATGTTTTTGTCATTCCTCAGGAAGCAACATTCGAAATACAAGACAGAGTTTATGTATATAAAGTAAATAGTGAGGGCAAGGCTGAATCGGCACAGGTTACCGTATTCCCTTTGAATAACGGAAAGGAATATATTGTAGAAGACGGTTTGCAGCAGGGGGAAACAATTGTTGCAGAAGGAGCCGGACTGATTCAGGAAAATACACAGGTTGCTACTTCTCCGGTAGGCAGACAATAATGGAAGGAGGACTATTATGAAACTGAAAACATTTATTGATCGTCCCATCCTGTCATGTGTGATTTCTGTACTCATACTGATGCTGGGAATTATCGGGCTTACCAATTTGCCGATGGAACAATATCCGGATATTGCTCCGCCTACTATTACGGTTTCGGCAACTTACACCGGAGCCAATGCTGAAACTGTGCAGAAAAGTGTGATTGCTCCTTTGGAAGAGGCTATAAATGGTGTGGAGAACATGACATACATGACTTCTACTGCTACCAATAATGGTTCGGCTTCCATTACGGTTTACTTTTCGCAGGGAACCGATCCGGATATGGCAACCATTAATACGAAAAACCGTGTGTCGGAAGCAGAAGGAGTGTTGCCAGCCGAAGTTACCAAGATTGGTGTTACGGTAGAGAAACGCCAGAACAGTATGGTAAAGATTCTGGCTCTTTATAGCGAAGATGACAGTTATGACCAGAATTTTGTAAATAACTATTTCAAGATAAATGTTGAGCCTCGCTTGTCGCGTATCACAGGTGTAGGAAATGTCAATGTGATGGGTGGCGACTATGCTATGCGTATCTGGATGAATCCGCAGGTTATGGCGCAATACGGTCTGGTTCCCAGTGATGTGACAGCTTTGCTTGATGAGCAGAATATAGAAGTAGCTACGGGTACATTGGGTGAAGATTCTGAGAACACGTTTCAGTATACACTGAAGTATCGTGGGCGTTATGAAACGGAAGAAGAGTTCGGCAATATGGTTATCAAGGCACTTCCATCGGGAGAAGTTCTTCGTCTGAAAGATATAGCCCGGATTGAACTTGGTGCGCAGACGTATAGCTATAATAGCCAGATAGCCGGACATCCTGGAGCTACTTGTATGATTTCACAAACGGCAGGATCCAATGCCAACGAGATTGTGAAAGAGGTAGACAAACTGGTTGAAGAGATTTCGAAGGATTTGCCGAAAGGTCTGGTACTTACCGACCTGATGAGTACGAAAGACTTCCTTGACGCTTCTATACACGAAGTCGTAAAAACACTGGTGGAAGCCATTATCTTGGTTATCCTTGTGGTATATTTTTTCCTGCAAAGTGTACGTTCCACCATTATACCTTCTATATCTATTATCGTTTCACTGATAGGTACATTTGCGTTTCTCTATGTAGCCGGTTTCAGTTTGAACTTGCTTACCCTTTTTGCGCTGGTACTTGTTATCGGTACGGTGGTCGATGATGCTATAGTTGTGGTGGAAGCGGTCCAGGCAAAATTCGATGAAGGCTACCGTTCTCCGTATAAAGCTACTATTGCAGCCATGGATGGCATATCGGCAGCTATTGTCACCACTTCTTTGGTGTTTATGGCTGTGTTTATTCCTACCTCTTTTATGGGAGGAACCAGTGGAGTCTTCTACACCCAGTTCGGACTTACCATGGCGGTTGCTGTAGGTATTTCTGCTATTAATGCTCTGACTTTGAGCCCGGCTTTATGTGCTTTAATCATGACGCCTCATATGGATGAAACGACAGGTGAAAAACTCAGTTTTTCGAGCCGGTTCCATCAGGCTTTCGAAGCATCTTTTAATAGGTTAGTATTGAAATATAAAAATGGAGTCTCCTTCTTCTTGCATCGCAGATGGCTGGCATGGATTGCTCTGGCTGCAGCTTGTGTATTGCTGGTATTCTTTCTTCGTACAACCAAGACAGGACTTGTACCCGATGAGGATATGGGAACTGTATTCGTGAATGTGACCACACCTCCGGGAAGTAGCCTTGCACAGACGAAAAAGGCTATGGAGCAGATAGATGAACGTATTCGCGAAATTCCTCAAATAAAGCTTTACAGTAATGTGAGCGGATATAGTATGATGGGAGGACAAGCTGCTTCGGGAGGTATGCTTATTATCAAGCTGAAGCATTGGGATGAGCGTACCAGACCGGAAGATAATATAAATGCAGTTCTTGCTCAGATTTATGCACGTACGGCAGATATAAAATCGGCTAAATTATTTGCATTTGCACAGCCTACTATTACGGGATATGGTATGGGAAGTGGTTTTGAACTTTATGTACAAGACCGTGCCGGAGGTGACGTAAACTCGTTGCAGAAATATTGTCAGGATTTTATTGCAGCTCTGAACCAGCGCCCTGAAATTTCTATGGCCTATACAACTTTCGATACCAAATTTCCTCAATATATGGTTGAGGTAGATGCGGCTAAATGTAAACGTGCAGGTATTACTGTTTCCGATGTGTTGGGAGTGCTTTCAGGTTTTATCGGAGGTAATTATTCCTCAAACCTGAACCGTTTCTCGAAACTTTATCGTGTAATGATACAGGCTGATAAAAATTACCGGCTTGACAAAGAGTCATTGAACAATATGTTTGTTCGTACAAGCAGTGGCGAGATGGCTCCTGTAGGACAGTTTTTAACCTTGACAAAAGTTTATGGAGCTGAAACTCTTACACGTTTCAATATGTATACCTCTATTCCGGTCAATGGTATGCCGGCAGAAGGATATAGTACGGGCGATGCCATCAATGCAATAGCGGAAGTTGCCGCTCAGACACTTCCTACTGGGTATGGCTATGAATTTAGTGGTATTACACGCGAGGAAACACAAAGCTCAAGCAATACGGTTATCATTTTTGTCATCTGTATTTTGTTTGTTTATCTGATTTTGTGTGCCTTATACGAAAGTATGTTTATTCCTATGGCAGTCATATTGTCTGTACCTTTTGGTCTGATGGGAAGTTTCTTGTTTGCGAAATGTTTCGGACTGGAGAATAATATTTATATGCAGACTGGTTTGATCATGCTTATTGGTTTGCTTTCAAAGACTGCTATTTTGCTTACTGAATATGCTTCTTCACGCCGCAGACAAGGAATGTCTATCGCACAGGCAGCAATTTCGGCAGCTGGTGTTCGTCTGCGTCCTATCCTGATGACTGCCCTGACTATGATTATAGGCTTATTCCCTCTGATTGTTGCATCAGGAGCCGGTGCTAACGGAAACCGTTCATTAGGAGTTGGTGCAGTGGGAGGTATGCTGGTCGGTACATTGGCTTTGCTCTTTGTTGTGCCGGTATTGTTTATGGTTTTTCAGGTAATTGAAGAACGGGTGATGCCAAAGCGCAGGATAGAAGACGACGATGAAGAGAGGTAATTCAGGACTAGTCATTTTTTAGAATTAATGAAATATGCAGAAAAAAGCTAATTATATATTGATGTCTATAGCAGCCGTTCTATTGTTTAGCGGCTGTGGCATCTATAACAAATATCGGCGTCCGGAAGTAAAGACAGATAATCTTTTCGGGGAAATGCCGGTAGAAACAGATACTTGTTCTTCTATTGCTGATTTGAAGTGGCACGAATTATTTACGGATACGTTGTTGCAGAAGCTTATAACTCGTGCGCTTGATGCTAATACTGATTTGAATGTAGCCAGACTGAAAGTACAGGAAGCACAAGCTTCTCTGACTGCGGCAAAACTGGCATATTTGCCTTCGGTGCAACTGAATCCGGAAGGTTCACTCAGCAAGGTGAAGGACGGGCAGACCAGCAAGACTTATACACTCGGAGCTTCGGCTAGTTGGGAAATTGACTTGTTTGGTAAGTTGACCAATGCGAAACGCAGTGAACTGGCTGTACTGGAACAAAGTCAGGCTTATCAGCAGGCTGTTCAGACGCAGCTGATAGCTACTGTTGCCGAAAGCTATTATACCTTATTAATGCTCGATGAGCAGATTAATATTACCACCGAAACGATAGAAAACTGGAAGGAATATATTCATAGTTTGCGGGTTCTGATGAAATCCGGGCAGGCAGACCGTGCGGCAGTCAGTCAGGCAGAAGCCTCCCGGCTTGGTGCAGAAGCGTCGTTACTCGACCTGAAACAGCAAATTGTCGAAATGGAGAACTCCCTTTGTTCTCTTTTGGCATGGCAGCCTGCCCATATCGAGCGCAGCTCACTGGATTGTCAGGTATTTCCTCAGGAGCTTTCTGTAGGAGTTCCTTTGGAGCTATTGTCACGTCGTCCTGATGTTATGCAGGCAGAAGCTGAACTGAAGCAGGCTTTTTATGGAGTTAATCAGGCCCGATCCGATTTTTATCCAAGCATAACCTTAAGTGGTTCGGCCGGATGGACAAATAATGCCGGAGCGACAATAACCAATCCCGGAACATGGCTTTTACAGGCTGTAGGTTCGCTGGTTCAGCCTATTTTCAATCGAGGTAAAAATATAGCCAATCTGAAAATATCCAAAGCTCAGCGTGAAGAAGCATTGCTACAGTTTCAGCAGTCATTACTTGATGCGGGAGGTGAAGTAAACAATGCATTGAATCAGTGGCAAAATGCCCGGAAAAAAGTAGTGCTGGATGGTCAGCAGGTAGAATATCTGTCGGTTGCTGTACATGATACTCGTTTGTTGATGGAACATGGCACAACGAATTATCTGGAGGTACTTACTGCACAGCAGTCGCTTCTGTCTTCGCGTTTGACGTTGGTTTCCGACAGAAACTCTGAGATTCAGAGTGTAATCAGCCTTTACCATGCTTTGGGAGGAGGCTCCGATAATTGAGTTTTTTTCGCAACATATTCATATTTTTTATTTTCCCACCTCGTTCGTGAGGAATAGGGTGGGATTCTTATATTAAAAACAATACAAAAATCATGAAAAAATATTTGCTGACAGCGGGCTGCGGTTTTGCTTTGTTGGTTGTATCGTCTTGTAATAAAGAAGAGATAGGAGCATATACTCCCATACCTAAGCTGCACTTAGGAGAACCTTTTACTTATAAATGTGACGTAAGCAATTATGTGCAGCTTGAATACGACTCACTGGGGCAGGCAGCTATCCTGAATTTTTATAAAGAAGAAATAACAGAGTTGGATGATGTACATTATGATGAACATACCTGTACGTTTTCCTTTGCTGAATTCAACTTGCAAATGCAACAGAATTCTGATTAATAATTTGTTTAA
>ENA-OPST01000402-OPST01000402.1-human-gut-metagenome-genome-assembly--contig:-NODE-402-length-12962-cov-1.938560_pt1 | contig 12962 bp, 10 predicted proteins | sample MGYA00241812_ERZ501915 | MGnify/ENA primary metagenome ERZ501915 (study PRJEB25962, sample SAMEA2042453) | human gut metagenome | biome: human gut; feature: human-associated habitat; material: faeces...
CTCATAAGTAGATGATCCACGGATACCCATCTTCTTCTCTTTTGTTCCGAATGAGAAGCCTGGAGCTCCCTTATCAACGATGAATGCAGAGAAGTTTTTCTTCTTTCTGCCTCTCTTATCCTCTGTGATGCTTGTGATAGCGATTACAATATAAACATCTGCAACTTTACCATTGGTAATGAAGCATTTTGATCCATTTAATACCCACTCGTCACCATCTAAAACAGCTTTTGTCTGTGCACCCTGTGCATCAGTACCAGCCCCCGGCTCAGTTAATGCGAATGCACCTAACTTCTCGCCTGTTGCAAGTGGTTTTACATATTTCTGTTTCTGCTCTTCTGTACCATATGTCATGATCGGATCGATGCAGAGAGATGTATGTGCAGATACAACAACACCTGTGGTTGCGCAAACTTTAGATAACTCTTCTACGCACATAACGTATGTAAGAGGATCACAACCCTGTCCACCATATTCTTTCGGAACCGGGATTCCCATGAATCCGTATTTCTGCATTTTCTTAACCGTTTCTGCCGGGAAAGCTTCTGTCTCATCTGTTTCCTGTGCAAGCGGTTTTACTTCTGTTTCAGCAAATTCCTTGAATAAGGAACGCGCCATTTCATGTTTCTTGTCTAAAGTGAAATCCATGATCTAATTTTCCTCCATAAATATTTATTTTACTGAGCATCGACCGGAGTCTTTGTACGATCAGCATTGTATACATAGAATCCCTTGCCGCTCTTTGCTCCAAGGTTACCACCACGAACCATCTTACGGATCAGTGGGCATGCACGATATTTGCTGTCGCCTGTCTCTTTGTAAAGTACATCCATGATAGCAAGGCAGATATCAAGACCGATGAAGTCACCTAACTCTAAAGGTCCCATTGGATGATTTGCACCATATTTCATAGCTTCACGAACCATATCAAACTCATCAAAGCAGCTAAGTATTATGCTTTGAATATGTATTTTATCTTTTTTGATTGTTTTGAGCAGTTCAATACCATCCATTTGTGGCATTTTTATATCAGTTATTAAAATATCCGGTTTTAAAGCTATTATTTTATTGTAGGCCTCTAATCCATTCTCAGCCTCACCTATTACTTCAAAGCCATGTTGCTGCCAGGGAATAACAGATTTAATGCCGGCACGTACAAGTGGTTCATCATCAGCAATTAGTATTTTTAGCATTATTAATACCTCCTGGAAAGTTTTTTAAAAAGTACGAGGTTGTTTAGTTACTGGAAATGTAATTTCGACATCGGTATAAGAATGACCGTCACTGCTATATTTCAAGCCGTAGTCGCATCCATATGCAAGCTGTATTCTTTCCTGTACATTATATATACCGATTCCTGAAAATAATTTTCCTTTAGAATTATTTTCAGCTTTGTGTAGTATTTGTTTTAATTTTGCGTCTGGTATACCTATCCCGTTATCTTTTACATGTATGATTATATTATCATTAGATAATTCACCTGTTATCTCGATAATCAGATAGTCAGTATGCTCTATATTATGAATGATAGAGTTTTCAACAATAGGCTGAAGGATCAGCTTGAGAGTATAGATGGATAGTATTTTTTCATCAAAACTATAGTTGACTTCAAAACGACCTGGGTATCGTAATCTTTGTATTTGTATGTAGCTCTTTATGTTTGTTAACTCTTCATCAAGAGGCAGGTAATCATTGACTTTATTCATGCTTATTTCAAGTAAACGGCCAAGTGATGTAATAGTATTTGTGATATTATCTGTATGAGCTACTACAGACATCCATTTAATCGAATTTAAGGTATTGAATAAAAAATGCGGATTAATCTGAGCCAAAAGCATCTCGAATCGTAGTTCGCTTTCTCTTTTTTGTGTTATTTTGATTTCATCTAACAGAGAGGATATTTCCCCTATCATGCCGTTAAAAGTTTTTGATAAACTGCTTATTTCATCGTTTGATGCTGTAGCAGGGAGATGTGCATCAAGGTTTCCAAGAGAAACAAGCTGCATCTGTCTTTTTAGCTTCATTAATGGTTTTAATTGAATTGATATTGCGATAAAAGTTGCAACCAAACAAATGACAAATAAAAATGCTGAAACCATAAATGTAAATACTCTTAAATCATATATATCTTTATATATTGCATCTGATGAAAAGGTGTCAACAAGCTTCCAGCCTGAAATACTTATGCTCATGGTTTCCTGAAATTCACCCTGAGGAATGGAATAGGATGTTGAACAAATCTGGTTTTGATTGTTATCAAATAACTGCATAGTTCCAGAAGCTGTATTTAAGGTGATTTCAAATGCCTTACATGGATAAGATATTACAAGATAAAAAGGATCTGTCCCATTATTCAGTGATGGGATTGTATTAATATATGAAATAAATTTTCCTTTTTTCATAAAAGCGTTATAGCTTTCATGGACATTTGAAAAGTGTGATATATTGTTGGTTTGTTCTTTATAGAATGATTCATAATCTAGTGTAGCATTAGGTATTGTTGAGTATAAAAGTTCATTGCTGGAAAATATACTGATTTCACCGTTAGAATTCAATAGGGTATTATTTATATTTTGTATTAAAGTATCAAGCGTTTTATATGCCATCAGGTACTCATAATTTTTCGATGAGGATAAAGTATTTAATGATGAGTAGTTGTCTAACGATAATAAATAATCGGAGGCATTAATTATGTTGGTACACAAATTATTGACAGTATTGCATGATTGTTTCATGTTTTCTGTTTCTATAGTTCTTATTTTATTCCTGATTATATTTTCAGCCCTTGAGTATGCTGATGAAAAAAGAAGCAGATAAGGAATAAGAAAAAGAATAATAATAATGAGAAATAATCTTTGGGATAATTTTAAATTTCTAAATGTTTTGGTCATTGATGGTTACTCCTTTAATTATCTTCCATTATAGTGTAACATCAGTATACATCATTCCATTCTTTTATTAAAGGCATTCGATAAATATTACTATACACAGTAAAATATTACCATTATATAAAGTGTTTTATAAATAAATAATAAATTATTACCATTAAGGCAAAATGATGTTTGTTTTAGAAAATTATGCGTGTTGATATAATAGGCTCAACAATTAGCAATGGAGGATTAATATATGAACAGAAAAAAATTGATATCAGTAGGACTTACAGCTGCAATGTTAACAGGATTACTTGCAGGATGTGGAGATTCTTCACAGAATTCATCACAGAACGGGAGTGGTTCAGAACCGGTTGTGCTGCAGTGGTGGGGCTCATTCCCGGAGAATATGGGACCGAATCAGGTATGTGAAGCCTTTAACAAGATTGATCCAAACCTTCAGGTTGAGTACACAAGATTTGTAAATGATGATGCAGGAAATACAAAGCTGGACGTATCACTTATGTCTGACAGCTCAATTGATGTATTCCTTAGCTTGAACGATGTTTTGCTCAATAAGAGAATTGATAGCGGATATGCGGAGCCACTTGATGAACTGTTTGATAAGGTTGGATTTAATATTAAAGACGATTATGATGATGCCATTGAGCAAAGACAGAAGGATGGTCATTATTATAGCCTTCCGGCAAAGAAGATGACATCTACTATTCTTTATAATAAGGATATGTTTGATGAGGCAGGAGTTGCATATCCTGACGCAGATTGGACATATGATGAATTTTTAGATGCTGCAACAAAGCTTACACATGGAGAAGGTAACAACAAGGTTTATGGATATTTCTTCCCTGGATATGATGCAGGTCAGCCGGCGACAAGTATGCTTGTAAGCAAATTAGGTGCTGATTGGATGTATACAGAGGATGGAACAAAAGCGGCTATTGATACAGATGATGTCAAAGATGTAACAGAGAAATATCTTGATCGCGTTGAGAAAGGTGTTGAACCAAGCTATGTAGATGTAACTACACAAAAGATGGAACCGGCAAATATGCTTCTTACAGGAAAAGCTGCCATGGTATATGGAGATTGGTGCGTACGAGATGTCAAGGATTTAGATAATTATCCGCATGATTTTAAAGTAGGTTTTGCAACTATGCCACGCTTATCAGAAAATCAGGACAAGAATTTGACTACATCTTATACCGACGATATGAGTATAAATTCAAAGTCAGAGCATAAGGTAGAAGCTATGAAATTTATAAAATGGTATATAGAAGAAGGTATGGATTATGTTGCTCCATTCGCAAGAATTCCTGCCTGCAAAAAATATGATGAGGAAAAAGTGGCTTCTTTAATTTTTGGCGATAAATCTGATCTGTTTGATATGGACAGTGCCAAGAACATTTATCTCAAAGGAACAGACTTTTCTACCAGGAAAAATTTAGCAGCTGCTACAGAAGTTAACACTATTCTTACAGAAGAATTTGACAAAGCGTTTGCAGGAGCACAGTCTGTAGATAAAACTCTTGCCAATGCCCAGAAGAGAGCTGATGAAAAGATAGCTGACGAAAAGTAATGAAGGAAAGGGATTCTAATGAATAAAAATAAAATTAGAAGTATAAAAACTGCGGCAAAGGGCTATGCATTCATTGGAATAAATCTTATTGGAGTACTGATATTCTGGACAATACCTTTAATATTCAGTTTTATAATCAGTATTTCAAAATGGGATTATTCAAAAGGAATAAAAGGAATCAAATTAACTGGATTATCAAATTATATTGAAATGTGGAAAGATGAATGGTTTAGAGCATCGCTTATAAACAATATCATATTTACAATTAGCTTTGTTCTAATTCTGGTTGTACTGTCATTCGTCGTTGCATATGTGCTGAATGAGTACGTAGTAGGGAAAAAAATAGTGCAATTAGGCTTATATCTACCATATATTGTAAACATTGTAGCTATTTCAGCAGTATGGCTTGCATTATTTTCAAATAATGGTCCGGTTATCAGCTTCCTAAAGAAAGTGGGTATTGAAAATCCACCGGTATTTATTGCAGACCTGCATTGGGCATTGCCTACAATTGTATTAATCTGTGTTTGGCAGAATCTGGGATATACTGTGATTTTGTTTTTGTCAGGTATGGTAAATATACCAAAGGATTTATATGAGGCGGCAGCAATTGATGGAGCAAATGGACTGCAGAAAATTCGTTATGTGACAATTCCAATGCTGTCAGGAACAACATTTTTTATAGTTATAACATCAATTATTAATTCATTTAAGGTTTTTGGATTGATAAATCTTATGACTCATGGAGGTCCGGGAACCTCAACTACAATGTTAGTATACAACATATATAGAACAGCATTCCAGTATGGTAAATTAGAATTTGCGTCAGCACAGGGTATTGTATTACTTATTATCATCTTCATTATTACCTGGATTCAGTTTAGAATTCAAAAGAAAAATGAAGCGGCTGGATAGGGAGGATGCATTAATGAATAACAATAGTAGAACTGGAAAAATAATTGGAACAATATGTATTTGGATTGTAGTAATTTTATGCATTGTTCCATTTATATGGATGGTATCAGCCAGCTTTAAAAGAGAAGCGGATATTTTTGCTACTCCATTTAGGCTGATACCCAATTACCTGAATTTTGATAATTTTAAAGAAGTGCTATTTGGCAAATATAATTATTTGTTGATGATATTAAATTCGGTTAAGGTAACAGCATTTTCTGTAATACTGGCTATAACGACATCAATTTTAGCGGGATATGGCTTTGCAAAGCTTAAGTTTCCGGGAAGAGATAAAATTTTCCTATTGTATCTGGCTACTATGATGATACCACCACAGCTTTTGATGGTGCCAAAGTTTCTTATGTTCAAAGAGATGGGAATATATAATACACATTGGGCATTGATTCTCCCGGCAGCATTTTCAATATATGGAGTATTCATGGTTAGACAGTACATGATGCAGATTCCTGATGAACTTTCAGAAGCTGCCAGAATTGATGGGGCAGGAGACCTGAGAATATGTTTTCAAATCATAGCACCTCTTTGTAAACCTGCAATGGTAACACTTGTTATTTTGTTTTTTACATGGAGCTGGAATGATTATGACAATGCTTTGATTTTTATTAATGATAAAGCGTTATATACAATTAACCTTGGTCTTGTTAATTTTATGGATGAAACAGGTTTAAAATATAGCTTGATTATGGCTGCGAGTGTAATATCAATTTTACCTATTTTTATAATCTTTCTGGTTGCTCAGAAGTACTTTATTGGTGGATTAACAGCAGGCAGTGTGAAAGGATAAATATCATGAAGAATAGTATAAAAAAGCCTAATATTCTATTCATCATTACAGATGACCAAGGAGAATGGGCTGTTGAATCAGAAAAAAACAGAGATATTAAGACTCCTAATTTAAAAAGGTTAGCTAATCAGGGAGTTACATTTGATGAGTTTTATTGTACATCGCCAGTGTGTTCACCGGCAAGGGCAAGTATTGTTACCGGAAAAATACCATCTTGTCATGGTGTACAGGATTGGTTGAAAAAAGGCAATTTAGACGCATATAAATATCCAAATATGGCTGAATTACCGGGTTTTGATATGACAGACAAAGCTATTGATTATCTAAAAGATCATAAGACATACATACAATATCTTGCAGATAATGGATATAATTGTGCATTAAGTGGAAAGTGGCATTTAGGTGATAATATTACTAGAAAAAAAGGATTCAAGTATTATTTTACAATTGGCCGTGGTGGCTGCCACTATTATCAGGCAGATATATTTGATAACAATACGTTATCAATTTCCAAGGAATATATAACTGATACAATAACAAATCATGCCTTGGATTATCTGGAAAAGATGTCTAATGAGCATTCACCATTTTATTTGAGTGTTCATTATACTGCCCCTCACAGTCCTTGGGATGCATCAGAGCATCCCAAGGAGTACCTTGATTGGTATAAAGACTGTGAATTTAAGGATACTCCAAATCTTCCTGTTCATCCGTGGCAGGTTAATACTTGTCCGATAGGGGATACAGAGGAGAGAAGAAAAGAGAATCTGAGAGGATATTATGCAGCTATTTCAGCTATGGATGCCGGTGTTGGTAAAATCCTGGATAAAGTTAAAGAAAAAGGACTTGAAGATAACACGATAGTTATTTTTACGTCTGATAATGGAATGAATATGGGGCATCATGGAATATGGGGAAAGGGAAATGGAACATATCCACCGAACATGTATGAATCGTCAATAAGAGTACCATTCATAATAAAAATACCGGATTGCTCTAATCCGGGAACCAAATGTTCAGCAATGGCAAGTCAGTATGATATTTTCCCTACAATTCTTGAGCTGGCTGGTTGTAAGTTTGAATTGGAGCCTATGCAGCCGGGAAAAAGTTTGCTGAAACAGATCAATAATCCACTTGACCATTATGATGACAGAGTCGTTGTATTTGATGAATACAGTAAGACAAGAATGATAAAGAAAAACAAATTCAAGTATGTTCATCGTTATGGAAATGGACCATGTGAATTTTATAATCTTAGTAATGATCCGGACGAAAAAAATAACTTGTTCGGAAATAAGGAATATGATGAAATTATTAAGACATTAAAAACAGATATGGAAGAGTGGTTCGATAGATATTCTACACCTGAAATGGATGCCAGAAAATATGATGCTACAGGCAGAGGTCAGGATAAAATGTGCTATGAAGAAGGTGCATTTGATCAATCACTGGAGTTTTATCACGAATCAAAACAGTTTTAAACAAATTATTTGGTTATATAGGTGTAAATGATATGATAAATTTACTTGCTTTAATAGTATGTTTTTTTGCATCTGTAATTGGAGCCATATGCGGAATCGGCGGTGGTGTTATTATAAAGCCAGTGCTCGATTCCGTAGGAATTTTGGATGTAACTGCTATCAGTTTTTTATCCGGCTGCACAGTACTTTCTATGACAACTTATTCCGTATTAAAAAATAGGTGTAGTGGTACATCACATATATCGGCTAGGAGTATGTTGCCGTTAGCTATAGGTGCTTCAATTGGTGGGGTGGCAGGCAGGGAACTTTTCTCGTATGTTAAGTTGGTAAGCGGGAATAATGAAAAAGTAGGTGCAGTCCAGGCATTCTGTCTTTTAATCATTACTTTTGGAACGCTTTTATATACTTTGTATAAATCCAAGATTAAGACATACAGAATTGATAAAAAGTCAGTTTGTTTTAGCATAGGGGCATTTCTTGGAATTATCTCATCATTTCTTGGAATAGGTGGAGGACCAATCAATTTAGTTGTTTTATTTTTCTTCTTTTCTATGCCAACAAAAATTGCAGCTGAAAATTCATTATATATTATTTTTTTCTCACAAGGAGCTAATTTAATATCTACGATCATATCAGGAAATGTTCCTGAATTTAAGCCGGAAGTTCTTATATTAATGATTGTCGGAGGAATAGCAGGTGGAATATGTGGACGTAAAATTAATGAAGGAATAGATGAGAAAATCGTAGATATGTTATTTATTGGGTTAATGATAATGATAATGTTAATTAACGTATACAATATTTATAAATATATTTGACAATTGAATGGAGATGAGGATATGCCGCCAATAAGTGTAATGATAAAACCGGCTTCAGGATTATGCAATATGAAGTGTGATTATTGTTTTTATTCTGACGAGGCAAAAAAGAGAACATGCGAAACATATGGTTATATGACAGAACAGACGTTAAAAAATGTTATAAGGAAAACAATACGAAGTGCTGAATATTATGTTAACTACGCATTTCAAGGAGGAGAGCCAACGCTTAGAGGAATTGAATTTTTTGAGAAAGCTGTTAAGTTTCAGGAAAAGTTTAATAAGCACGGAATTGCAGTTAATAATTCAATTCAGACAAATGGCTATAATATTAATGAGGACTGGTGCAAATTTTTAAAAAATAATAATTTCCTTGTCGGTTTATCAATTGATGGAACCCAATATACACATGATTTTTACAGACATGATAAGAACGGAGCCACAACTTTTGATAGAATTAAAAAAGCAGCTGAGCTTATGTCAGAATATAGTATTAAATACAATATTCTGACTGTAGTAAATGATAAGGTGGCATCGAATATATTAGAAATCTATAGCTATTATAAGGAAAATGGCTGGAACTATCAACAATACATAGCATGTCTTGATCCTCTTGATGAAAAGCGTGGGGAAAAAAAATATGCACTAAGACAAGAGCAATATGGTAAATTCCTGATACAGCTTTTTAATTTATGGTATGAAGACTGGGAAAAAAATGAACAACCATATATAAGACAATTTGACAATTACATAGCCATATTACTTGGATATCAACCAGAATCCTGTGAACAGCGTGGAACATGTGGGATTCAGAATGTTGTCGAAGCAGATGGAAGCGTGTTTCCGTGTGACTTTTATATGACAGATGATTATTATATAGGAAATTATAATTATGATCAGACAGAAACAATAGATGAAAAGCGAAGAGAAATTGGATTTGTTGCTCGCTCAACAAATATATCCGATGAATGTAGAGAGTGTAAATTTATAAAAATATGTAGGAATGGTTGTCAGCGCTGCAGAGATAAAGATGATATAACCGGAAAATATAGAAATTATTTTTGTGAAAGCTATAAAATGTTTTTTGATGAATGCCTAGATAAAATGGAATATATTGCTTCATATATTGCAAAGAAAAATTGAGTCAGTACGCTTTATTTAATTAAGATGAGAAAGCTTCTTTAATATTATTGTATCATTTTGTGCATATTACAGCCTATTATGTTTATAGACAAAATTTGCACAAATATATAAAATTAGTATAGCTGTTAAAGATAAAACAAAGTAATTAATTGGAGGTTTTTCATGGAAGAAAAGACGTACTTAAAGTGGTACAACAAAATTGGTTATGGTTCCGGTGATATTGCAGGAAATGTAGTATATGCATTCCTGACATCCTTTGTTATGGTATATCTTACAGATACTATAGGACTTGCATCAGGAATCGTTGGAACATTAATCGCAGCATCTAAATTATTTGATGGTTTTACAGATGTTTTCTTTGGTTCACTTATTGATAAAACACATACAAAGCTTGGAAAAGCAAGGCCATGGATGATTTATGGCTATATAGGCTGTGCTTTGACACTTGTAGCAGTTTTTGCAATTCCTACAAGTTGGGGCAGGACTGCTCAGTATGCATGGTTCTTTATAGCATATACATTGTTGAATGGTGTATTTTATACAGCAAATAATATTGCATATTCTGCACTTACTTCGCTGGTAACAAAGAACAGCAAAGAGCGTGTACAGATGGGCTCTTACCGTTTTATTTTTGCCTTTTCAACCAGTCTGATAATTCAGTCTATAACAGTTGCATTTGTTGATGTATGCGGTGGAGGTGCTGCTGCATGGAGAGTCGTAGCTATTATTTATGCTTTGATAGGCCTTGTAGTAAATACGATTTCAGGATTGTCGGTTAAGGAGCTTCCGGAAGAGGAGCTTAACTCCGGAATAGAGAACGATGAAGAAAAGAAGTATGGTCTTGTTCAGGCATTTAAGCTACTTGTTAAGAATAAGTACTATATGATGATTTGTGGAACTTATATTTTGCAGCAGTTATACAGTGCTATGATTGGTGCAGGTATTTATTATTGTACATGGGTTCTTAAGAATAAAAATCTGTTTGGTGTATTTGCATGGGCTGTAAATATTCCTCTTATAATAGCACTTATTTTCACACCAACTCTTGTCGGAAAGTGGAAGGGAATGTATAAGCTTAATAAACGTGGATATATTCTGGCTACGATAGCAAGAGCACTTGTGATTGTAGCAGGATACATGGGAAGCGTTCCGCTGATGATGCTGTTTACTGCAGTTGCAGCATTAGGACAGGGACCTTGGCAGGGAGACATGAATGCAGTAATTGCCGAGTGCTCTGAGTATACTTACCTGACTCAGGGAAAGAGAGTAGATGGAACTATGTATTCATGCACATCACTTGGAATCAAAATTGGTGGTGGAATTGGAACAGCTATTGTAGGATGGCTGCTTGAAATCAGTGGTTATGTAGGTACAAATGCGACTCAGCCGACATCTGCAATTACTATGCTTCAGGTAATGTATTTATGGTTACCATTTGTATTTGAGATTCTTATTACAATTCTTCTTTCAAAGATGAATGTAGAAGCTGCAAATGAAAAGCTTAGAAGAGAAAAAGGAATTGAATAATTATCGTATAATATGGGAGAGATGATCTGAGTGCATTTAACGTATGAAAACACAAATGAAGAGATTATTGCAGTAAAGCGGAAGCCACGGCACCAGCCACCACATCTGCATAATGCAATGGAAATTGTATGCGTTACGAAAGGAACATTAGAGCTTGGTGTAGGACAGGAGCTGTATCACATGGAAACAGGTGATATAGGAGTAGTATTTCCTGATGTTATACATCATTATCAGGTGTTTTCATCAGAAGTCAATGAGGCGGTTTTTATTAATGCTCCACAAATGATTTTCGGTAGATTTGAAAATGTACTGCGGAATAATGCTCCACAATATCCTGTTGTAAAAAGTGATGTTATTCCGGATGAAGTGTACAGAGCAGTGGAATCCATAATAGATACCGGGCAGAATGATATATGGGTTGTTCAAGCTTATTTACAGATTATACTTGCAAGATGTATTCCGATGATGAAATTGGTGGAAAAGAGCAAAATTGGCAGCGATGATATAATATACCGTACCGTATCATATATTTCTGCCAATTTTAATAAGAGTATATCGCTTGATGGAATGGCACATGACCTTGGCGTGAGCAAATTTTCATTATCAAGATTATTTTCAAAGACATTCCACAGCAGTTTTAATCAATATGTGAATGAGGCGCGTCTGGGGTATGCCTGTCAGAGAATTGAAACTACAGATGATACCCTGACAGAAATCTCGATGGACAGTGGTTTTGGAAGTCTTAGAACCTTTAATCGTGTTTTTAAAGAAAAATATAGATTGACACCAAGCGAGTATAGAAATAAATTACAAAAATGATAGAACATTCCATTATTGAGTTTAAGTAATTTCTAATGTAATTTAATGGTGTATGCATTACTTAGTGGGTATGGCATACACCATTTTTATTGGAGTCAAATTATTCATAAATCGTATTATTTCAAGTAAAGTAATTTCAAATTGCGGATTTGCAAGGTCAAGTTGGTAGATGTTATGAATACAAAAGTGTATTATAATAATACATAAATATAGAGGAAGGAGATGCAAGATATGACATTTGCTGAAAAATTACAGAAGTTAAGAAAACAAAATGGATTATCACAGGAACAACTGGCAGAAAAACTGAATGTATCCAGACAGGCTGTTTCTAAATGGGAGATGGGAACAATTCCTGATATGGAGAATATGGTTAAGCTCGGAAGATACTTTGACTGCTCATTGGATTATCTTATGAATGAAGAGATGGAGAACAATACAAAAAGCCAACAAAGTCTTAAAATAGAGAATAAAAATTTAGCTTGGAAATGTGTTGCGACAGGGCTCATTATTACAGGTTTAATACTTTCTTTGCTGATGCCATTGTTTGCAAAAATGTATCAGGGATTTGAATTTTCAAATTTTCATCAGTGTTTTACTGAGTCGTGGAGATATATTTTTAAATTCCCATTACTGGGGATTTTGTTGATAGCATTGTTATGTTTGTTTACAGGAATAGTATTATTTTTAATGAAGGGATATAAGGGCACGTCGTAAGATGGAAGCGCCAGAGACGCAGGGGAACGGCAGGAAGTACAAAGGCAAAGCTCGTTGCAGAAGCTGATACAAATGTAAGCTCGCGAGGGAGCATTGGAACATTTTACAACTATGACACAAGTATGCAACATAATAAACGAATGCTTCTGAATATAGTAATGATACATAATATCAGTTACAAAGAAGCAGGAGGATGTATGTGTGAAAATATATATGATTAATATTTCTTTAATT
>ENA-OPST01000403-OPST01000403.1-human-gut-metagenome-genome-assembly--contig:-NODE-403-length-12904-cov-3.078994_pt1 | contig 12904 bp, 8 predicted proteins | sample MGYA00241812_ERZ501915 | MGnify/ENA primary metagenome ERZ501915 (study PRJEB25962, sample SAMEA2042453) | human gut metagenome | biome: human gut; feature: human-associated habitat; material: faeces...
TTGCGACAGCTTGATTATTTTATCAAATCACTGTTCGTTTGTCAAGCACTTTTTTTATTTTTTTGAACTTTGTTTTAAGTTCTCTGTCTTGCGACAGCTTGTTTATTCTATCAAAATGTTTTGCATTTGTCAAGAACTTTTTTCATAACTTTTTCAACTTATTTTCAAAGCAATATCTATAAAGTCATGTCTGTAAAATGCAACTCACAAGCTCTACAACTCAATGTGTCCCGCGAGTCAGCTTTGATATAATATCATCCCGGCACACATATGTCAACGGATTTTCTGCAATTAATTAAAGTAGTAAAACTACCTTAAAAAACGCAAATTTTCTAAATTGTCTGTTTATTATATACAATTCTCGCAATTACTATCTGACAGCCTCTATCGCTTCCTTGATATTTGCCACACCGACAATCTCAATTCCACTAATATGCGACACTCCTGCAAGACACACTTTGGGAACAATACACTTTTTAAAGCCAAGCTTCTTTGCCTCAGCCACACGCTGCTCGGACATGGTAACTCCGCGTACCTCTCCGCTTAAGCCTACCTCTCCAAAGCATATGGTATCCTCACGCACTATAATATCCTTTTTGCTTGATGCGATTGCAAGCACTATCCCAAGGTCTATCGCCGGTTCGTTCATCCTTATACCGCCTGCTATATTCACATAAGCGTCACAGTCTGACAGTGACAGGTTGGCTCTTTTTTCAAGGACCGCCATGAGTAGATTTACTTTATTATAATCTGTACCATTTGCTGTACGCCTTGGATTATTAAAAAAACTGTGACATACAAGAGCCTGTATCTCGAGAAGTATCGGGCGGCTTCCCTCTATGGAACATGTGACAATTGATCCTGATGCTCCCTCGGGCTTACCGCTAAGCATATACTCCGACGGATTTTCCACCTCAACAAGTCCCTCCGCCTTCATTTCAAATACGCCTATCTCATTGGTCGAACCAAATCTGTTCTTAACACCTCTAAGTATCCTGTACGACTCATACCTGTCACCCTCAAAATAAAGCACAGTATCAACCATATGCTCTAACGTCCTCGGCCCCGCAACCGCACCATCCTTTGTCACATGTCCTACTATAAAAACAGAAATACCCAGAGTCTTTGCAAGCTGCATAAGCACTCCGGTTGTCTCCCTGACCTGTGAGACACTGCCCGGTGCCGACGCTATCTCCTCATTGTACATAGTCTGGATGGAATCTATTACAACAACCTCCGGTTTTTTTCGTTGAATCACGTCCTTTGCTATATCAAGACTTGTCTCACATAAAAGCTCCAGTGAATCCGTAAAATCACCAAGTCTGTCGGCACGCATCTTTATCTGATGCAGGGATTCCTCACCTGACACATAAAGTAATGGCACCTTTTTTTGTGAAAGTTCCCTGCATACCTGAAGTAGAAGCGTGGATTTTCCTATACCCGGATCTCCTCCCACAAGCACAAGTGACCCCCTCACAATTCCTCCACCAAGCACTCTGTCAAACTCGGCTATACCTGTCACTATACGCTCCTCTTTCTCGCTTTTTACTGCCGAAAGAGGCAGAACCTGTGCCGCCTTTGATTCTTTTTTTACTTTTCCCGACGAGCTTATCGACTTTTTATCTACGGTTTCCTCTACAAATGTATTCCATTCCTTACAGGCCGGGCACTGACCCATCCATTTTGCCGATTCATAACCACATTCCTGGCAGAAAAATACAGAGGTCTTTCCTTTTGCCATATTGTTCTCCTTTATAAAATACAAAAAGCCCGGCTTTCACCGGGCTAAAAATATGCTCTATTTTCTTGATACTTTGATATCGACTGAATCAACACCCTCAAGCTCTACGCTTAAGCTGAGCTTGCCGCCGAGATTTGTCTTCATAGTACCTGCAACAGCTCCAGCTATATCAATTTCGTACTCCGTCTCCTCTTCAAGGCCAAGAGTAATCTGAGCATCCTCAGGTCCCTCCACAGTAAATGTCACTGTATCAGCAGTCTCCTCGAAATCCATAACCGCTGTTCCCGGAACAGACTCGTATACAAAGAGTCCGTTTCTTTCGAGCTTTGTAATCTCCTTAAAGGTCTTTACCTTGTAGATATCTCCATCCTTCTCAAAATTGTCAAGCTTTGCCTTTGCAGCCAATGTATAATCTCCGAAGCTGAGCTTTCCGTTTTCCTCAGTACGGATTAATTCACTTATTACAGCCATTTTTATCCTCCCGTAGCTATATTGATATATTAATTATAAATCCAATTCTACTCAACAGTCAATGAAATTTGTTTGTTTTTCGTAGAAATTATTACCTTATTGCCGCGCTTAATTTTGCCGGTAATAATATCCTCTGACATACGGTCTTCAATCTCCTCCTGAAGTTTTCGTTTAAGAGGTCTTGCGCCATATTTTCTGTCATAGGCTTTATCCACGATAAAGGATTTTGCACTGTCGCGCACTGTGAGCTCTATATCAAGCTGTTCTTTACAGCGTTTCTTAAGCTCCTTTACAAGAAGTGTCACTATATGCTTCATGTCATCCTTGTTGAGAGCTCTAAATACAATAGTCTCGTCGATCCGGTTCAAAAACTCAGGTTTAAATATACGGCGGACCTCCTCCATGACACTGTTCTTCATACGCTCGTGATCCTGCTTTTCATCCTCACCAGCGCCAAAACCAAGGCGCTTTGGTTCTATAATAGAAGAAGCTCCTGCATTTGATGTCATGATGATTATTGTATTCTTGAAATCAACCGTGCGCCCCTGTGAATCAGTGATTCTACCATCATCAAGCACCTGTAAAAGTATATTGAACACATCAGGATGTGCTTTTTCTATCTCATCAAACAGTATAACAGAAAAAGGATTGCGTCTGACCTTCTCTGAGAGCTGTCCGCCCTCCTCATGGCCCACATATCCCGGTGGTGAACCAATCATCTTTGAAACACTATGCTTTTCCATGTACTCTGACATGTCAACACGTATCATGGCATCTTCTTTGCCAAAGACAGCCTCAGCAAGCGCCTTTGACACCTCCGTCTTACCTACTCCTGTCGGTCCCAAAAACAGGAATGAGCCAATCGGCTTCTTAGGATCCTTTAAACCAACACGGCCTCGTCTGACTGCCTTTGCGACAGCAGAAACAGCCTCCTCCTGTCCTATTACACGCTTGTGAAGTATCTGTTCAAGCTTTGCAAGTCGTCCTGCCTCTGACTCTGTAAGCTTATTTACAGGTATTTTGGTCCATCCCGATACTACATCCGCTATCTCATTTTCACCGACTACAGGCTGATTTTTGGCTCCTGTGCGACGGTTCTTTCTGATAAGCTTCTGCTGTTTATTTTCAAGCACTTCCTTTTCTGACATAAGCGCACCGGCAGCTGCGAGATCTCCTTTCGACAAAGCATTTTCCAACTGGTTCTGCTTATCTGTTATCTCTTTTTTCAGTGCAAGCAGCTCGTCAGATGATGTCAGATTCTTAAGCCTTATCCTGGCTGCCGCTTCATCCATCAGATCTATCGCCTTATCAGGTAAAAATCTGTCATTTATATATCGTGCAGAAAGGCTTACTGCCGCTTTCACGCCCTCATCTGTTATGATGACACCATGATGCTTTTCATAGAGTCCCTTTAATCCTGTGATTATCTCTATTGTCTCATCCACACCCGGCTCCTCAACCATCACCGGCTGGAAACGGCGCTCAAGCGCAGCATCCTTTTCCACGTATTTGCGGTACTCTTCTATGGTAGTAGCGCCGATTACCTGTACCTCGCCTCTGGCAAGCGCAGGCTTTAATATGTTAGATGCATCTAACGAGCCTTCTGCTCCTCCTGCACCTATTATAGTGTGAAGCTCATCAATGAAAAGCAGTACATTTTTGGCATTTGAAACCTCGCTTATCACCTTCTTGATACGCTCCTCAAACTCACCACGATACTTTGATTTGGCTACAAGCCCGGACATATCAAGAGAAACCAGTCTCTTTCCCAAAAGAATATCCGGAACATTGCCACTGACTATATCCTGTGCAAGTCCTTCTACTATAGCGGTCTTGCCCACTCCCGGCTCTCCAATCAGACATGGATTGTTTTTGCCACGGCGGCAGAGTATCTGGATAACGCGCTCCATCTCCTTTTTTCTGCCTATAACAGGGTCAAGAAGCCCTGCCTCTGCCATATCTGTCAAATCTCTGGAATACTGATCTAATACAGGAGTCGCAGAATTGTATGATGTACCGTAACTTTTCATCAGATCCCTGTATGCAGACGGATCCTCACCCATCGCACCAAGAATATCTATAAACATCTTCTGACTGTTAACACCCATGGTGTTTAAAAGTCTTGCAGCTGCACAGTCTCCCTGCAGTACTATAGCCATCAGCAAGTGTTCTGTACCTATCTCATTGCACTCAAATCTATCGGCTTCCTCCGATGCACGCTCCAATACTCTCTGTGTCCTTGGTGAATAGCCATCCCTGTCCATCACTTCGATGTTATCCCCCGGTGAAATCAGGTCTTCAATCATCGAAATAAGCTTATCATATTCCACATTGCAGGCTGTTAGAATCTCAGCTGCCACACCGGTGCCCTCTTTTATAAGGCCAGCCAGTATGTGCTCTGTTCCAACATAGCTGTAATTCATTTTCTTTGATATACGTGCAGCCAAATCTATTGCTTTTTTAGCCTTACTTGTATATGGTTTCAAGTCATATCCTCCAGTCATATTCACTAATTTAAGTCGATGAACTGCAAATCATCATCTTCGCTGTCATCCTTTGCACTGCTGTCTATAGTCTCAGACGGCTTATTTTCCTCATTGACAAAGCCATCAAGTGCCATTTGAACCTGATTCTTCAATGTATCATCATCTGCAGCATTCTCCTGATTTAAAGCCTCTTTTGAATCAAAATCAGATTTTTCATTCTCAGCAGTTTTCTTTAAATCGGATGTAATTTCTACGGTTCTTCCGACATAGGATGCATCAGATGCTTCTGTACTTTCCGTATTTTCGTCTGATTCTAAAATCTCAGCTATCTGTGACTCTTCGCCAGATTCCTCAGCCGGTTCCCGGATTTCATCTACCTGCGATTCTTCAGCCGGTTCCTGAATCTCATCTACCTGCGATTCTTCAGCAGATTCCTGAGCATCATCATTAGCTTCTATATCATTTTCCTCTATATCGAACTCTTTTGTATCGTCTTCTTCATCATTTTCTTCATTAGCTGTGCGCTTCTTATTTTTCACAATAACCACCAGAAGAAGTAATGCCAGAATAATGATAATAAGAACCAGTATTGCAGCTAAAACAAGATATTTATTGGCAATTCCCGGGACAAGCTCGCTCTTTGTTGTATCGTTTTCATCCTGTGCCACTGTAGGTGTACTGAGCTTGGTTCTCATATATGTGCCATCTACACTATCATATGTGTACCAGCCACTCTCACCATTGTCATTCATAGCGTATACGAGGTAAAAATCCTTTGTCTGATCATCGGTTTTTTCGACTTTGGTCTGGTAGGCTGTTGCCACACCCTTGCCCTCTATAGAGAGCGATATCTCATTATATCCTTCAGGCACATCATCCACCTTAGGCAGTAAAACCACTATAAAATGCGACTCTGAATTGATACGGACAAACTCATATGCTGCATTCTGTGCTGCATCATATACAAAAAGCCCATTGCCGCTTTCCGACTGTAAATACACAAGCGTGACATCGCCAAAGGTGCCATGAAGGGTATTGTATTCAAGTCCGTCAATCACTGTCTTTGAGTGCTCAAAGCCTTCAGGAACAACATCCTCCGGAATGTCATTTACCATAGTCCACTCTGTGCCATTTATATCAAACTTCTTCCAGTTATCCTGCTTATCTGCATTCTCCGGATCATCCTCGGCTCTTCTGGTAACAACTATATTGTATGTACTTGTGCTGCCATCCTCAGCTGTCACAACGACGCTGACCGTATTCTCTCCAACCTCAAGTGAATCATTGCCTGTGACCGATGTCACACTCGCCTTGGAATCAGCCGGATTTGCTGTAACCGCAAGGCTTGAACAGCTGTAATCTACTGTAGCTGTGTAATCCTTTGTCGCAGCAGAAAACTCAGGGGAAAGCGTACCTGCTGAGATAACAAGCGAACCAAGAGATGCGTTTGAGGATTTCTTTTCCTCTTTGTTTTCATTATCTTTATTTACATTGCTGTCATTGCCGGTATTGCTGCCGGAATTGTCCTTGTTATCCTTGTTGCTGTTTGAATCGTTGTTTGATGAAGCACTTGTTACCGTCACTGTTGCAGAACCAACTCCAATACTCGGGGTTCCACCATCCACATCTGTAGTATCATCCAATGGTTCTTGTATCGAAAAAGTACATGAACCTACAGATGTTGCCTTATACGAAAAGCGCTGAACATCACCTACACCAGCTCCAATTGTAAAATACTCATCACTGCTTCCGCCAAGTACTCCTGAACTTTTTTTTAAAACTCCCTGAGCTCCATATCCGCTTGTAATCGACAACGTAACTGTTACAGTATCACCAACTTTAACATTCGACTTATTTACTGAAACACTAATATTGGCTGCCGCCCGTACCGGTACTCTACTAAATAATGTCGTCGTTAAAATCAACATCATTGTTAAAATAATACTACGAATTCTTCTCATCTCTATTAATTACTCCTATTGTGTTAATTTTGATTTACCTAAAATCGAATTATTTATTAGCATAATATCCTTTATAGTTACTTTTCCATCTTTATTTACATCTGCTGCCTCCAAATATTCTCCATTCAATGATATTTTTTTAAGAATATTTCTATTTGTAAGCATTATATCTTTAATGGTCACTTTTCCGTCACCATTTACATCACCAAATATAACAATATCAACTGTTTTTACCAAGTTTCCATTTGGATCATATACAGCTATTTTATTTCCAGTACCAACAATTCCATTATTTTCTACACCCGAACTGTTTAAAATTTTAATCGAACCTGCAGAAACAGAAATATTCTTCTTAATTACATCTGAACTAACATTAGGTTCTACGCCAGTAACATATGTATCTATTTTATACTTAGACGATGAGATACTAACAGATGAATTAATTGTATTGTTATTATTGTTTGTATTATTTGCTGCTGATGCCTGTCTATTTATATTAATAGTATAAGTTCTTGTGTCACCACTTTGTGACTTACAATTAATCTTGATTGCATTATTCCCAACAGTAAGTGAGTAACTTCCTGTGCCTGTTATTCCACTATTAGCTGATACAGGATTAGCGGAAACAACAACAGAACTAATTGAGTTAGAAACAACTGCTGAATAACTTGTTGTAGCTCCATTAAATGATGGAGTTAACGTAACTCCACTAATAGAAAGCGACTGTAAATAATTATTCGTATCGCCTGCTTTATTAAATCCAACTGCCGATGAAGGCATGTTATCGTATACTGGTATTCTAAATGTAAAAGCTTGATTTTTATCAGAGTATCCCTTAGCAACACTTTGTCCCTCAGTAAGCGCTGCCGTAACATTTGTCATATATTGATGTGAATAATATGGACAATTGTTTACAACATTAAATTTTTCAAAATATAACGTGTTTTGACCTTTATTTATATAATTTTTACCAATTTTTTCAGCTCCTCCCTGAATTGACTTTACTCTAGTATTCCATCCCTGTTGTTTAGCAAAATATAAACCATTTTTGTATATATCTTGCTTTGTTTTTCCATAAGCATTAAAATTGAAGAAATTATAATACCCTTTATATCCGGAATATGTTCCTGAAATAAGCGGACTAGTCCCATTTGTTCCTTGTTCTTGCTTAACTCGCGATGCTAAATGATATGCACTTACACCTGTATTTTTAGCTACATCTAAAAAAGTGTTCGCATAATTAATAGATTCAGTGGAATGTTTTTTTGTTCCTTCCATAAATGTCCCTTTTAGAATCGCATTTACTCCTGATAAATTATCATTAGCTGAATATGCCAAGCTTTGGAATTGAAATATATTCGTTTCATCAAGAAAATTTCTCGGATCCATAATATATGCTATATATGCACTATTAGCTGATACCCAGCCTTTTTCATACTCCGTCCACGTGTTTGTAGCCCAATCATATGCTCCAACTGCAGTAGACTTTTTGGAATCATCTGCCGTCTTAGAAACGACATTTAATCCATTTCTACTTTCATTTTCAATCACCGTATCCCAATTCAAACCTGTATTTACAGCCTCAAATGTCCAGCTTGGATACTTATTGTGAAGTGCTGTAAGGTTTGGAATATAGCTGTCAGTAAAGCCTGCATTCTTCATAGCCGTGACAAAATCAGTATTGTCTCCGCTATTATTGTATGTCACCTTTATGTATGTACTGATAGTCCAGCCCGTAAATGCCTTGCCGTTTAAAGTACCCTTGACATTATACCAGACCACACCGTTTACCCTGGTCTCTCCAATTATGTCAACCTGATGGTTCCAGTTGAGTGAGACAACCTTGGTAGTGCCGGATGTGCCTGCTGCATTGCGGACATACACATTGCCACCTGTAATCGTACCTGTAGCATATGCTCCCGATGCGGTTGCAATGGCAAGCTGCTCCTCATTATTCTGCTGTATGGCATCCGCATTGCCGGTGTCTGCCGAAGCATCCCCTGTCTGCGCATTGTCTGATGCAGCTGTACCTGCTGATACAAAATCAGACCTTATATAGCTGACACACTCCTCGTTATTTGCTGCCAGATTGTACTTTGCCTTGTACCACACCTTGCCGTCTGCACCTGTGGTCTGCTCAAGAATAGTAATATCCTTGCCGTTTGAAAGCTTGTGCTCCAGCTCATACTCTGTTCCCGGTCCGCTTCTCGCCGCTACCCAGTATCTCTCATCACACACAACCTTAGCCGCCTGATCCGCATAGACTGCTATGCTGCTGTATGGTGCCAGGTCACATGCAGCTAATGACAATGTTACGACAGAGGCTGCCAGAAATTTATTTATCTTTATCATCAAATCCCCTCTTTCTTATGTGCATTGTTTACATTAATCCATTATCCATTTAATTATAATAGAATATGACCTTTGTATCAATGTATTCGGCAGAAATTTATTATTTTTTTATTGATATGAGGGTCAAAAGGTATTTTGCCCCTCATTTATGATTAATCGAATTGCATGCAAGCATGCATCGATGATACCTTTTGACCCTTTAATCATAATATAAAAACTCCCTTCAACGTGCAGCTCATGCTTACGTTTCAGGGAGTTGTCTGATTCATATTCTGCTTATTCTTACTGTCTCATGTAGCTTTTTCTAGCTGAACAGGGATTTTATCTTATCCCATAAATCCATGAAAAAGTTACTAAGCTTTTCCCAGAAGCCCGGGTCATTTATCTTATCGCCAAGCTTTGATGCCCAGTCCTGTGCCTGGTTGATGACTGAATCCCAGTCGATATTGGCATCCTTAAGCTTCATAAGAAGCGATGTCAGCTTTGCAATATCATCATCAGAAAGCTTCAGGTCGTAATCCTTTGCAGCCTCCTTTATCGCATCCTTTATCTGGCTCTCATCCTTGAGCCTTCCATCGGCAAGCTGCTTCTTTAGGTCTGCAATCATTGCCTCGATATCCTGTGAATCGCCGTCAATGCTCTTGTTTAGCTCTCCTGTTGTGACAAGCTCATCCATCGCTGCGTCTGTCACCTTGTCGTCAAGCTTCTTGCCTGTCATCTCCTCGTATGCCTTTAGTGTGCCTACAAGTGCTGCCGTTCCGGAAATAGGGAAAGGTCCTGCGACTATGATTTTAGCATCAGCTATGCCTGCTGTGGCAAGCGCATTCTTGTACATTCCTACCGTACAGTAATTGATATTGTGCGTGGAAACACTAAGACCCGCACCCTTTTTATCCTCTGTAATGAGTACTGAGGAAAGTGACCTTGTGCCAATCTCGCTCTTGCTGATGTATGAATCGAGGTACTTGTGCTCCTCATCATTATTTACATAGACCACATCGTATTTGTCCAGATCAGTGAGCTCGATTCCCATAAATCCAAGCACTGTCGCTCTCTGATCCGGTGTGAGGTCTGCTCCAAGACTTAAGTATGGCTTATCATTATTGCTGATGGTCACCTTGTCGTTCGCCTCACTGCCGGCTGTCGTTGTACTGTCTGCAGTACTGTCTGTGTTACTCTTATCAGCTGCGTCACTGCCTGATACATCAACGCTTGAAACTGTATCAGTCTGCGTAGCTGTCTCTGTTGCAAATACAGCCGGATTCATTGTAAACAATGTCACCGCAGCAAGCACGCTACATACAATACTCTTTGCTTTTTTCTTTATTGATCTAATCATTTTTCCTCCAATCTACTGCTCTATATCATACGAAATTGTAAAGCTGCTTCCGTCGAAGCTGACATCTGCCATGCTTCCGCATACCACAGGCATCATCGGCGACATATGACCTATATCCAGATCCATGATGATTGGCACATTAAACTCTCTAAGCAGTGATGAAAGCGCCTGTCTGTGGTCTATGCCAAACATTTCCTCTCCGAAGTGCGCCGGGCGTCCGATAAGAAAGCCCTTTACATTTGAAAACCATCCTGCATTTTTCATCTGCCACATAGCCCTTCTCATGCCCATCACATTAAGGTCACAAGCCTCAAGGAACCATATGATACCATCATCACTGTAGCGCTCATTAAATTCCCTTACATGGTCAAACGATGTACCAAGCAGATTGATAAGACAATCCATGCAGCCACCAAGCAGCCTGCCTCTAATGGTAAGCCTGCTTTCCTTTGCCACCGCAGGAATAGAGCTGATACACGACTTTTCAGTCAGGTTGTAGCCCACAAACGGAGCATTCTCATCCTTTATCGATTCCTTCTCCCACATAGGGTAATTGGTAAATGAAAGCTTCCTGCCACAAAGCAGATTAAATGCATCGGTAAGTGACTCATGCCACACCTCCATGCCAAAGCTGCCCGCACACGGCCCGTAAATACCTGCTGTATCTGCAATAGTAGCCTCCAAAAATGTGAAATTCGTGTTGTCGGAATAGCCCATGTACCATTTCGGCTTTGACTGCTTCACGCGCTCAAAATCAATATAAGGCACTACCTCGCACATCAGCTCGCCACCACCACATGATATAAGCACATCACTGTCAACAGAAGCATAGCTCTCGTTCAGCTCTTCTGCGCACTTCTTAGGTGTATTGCTGATACCTATGCCACTGTCGCACCTGCAGTTAGGTCCCTCTATCGTCTTATAACCCATGCTGTGAAACCTTTTAATGGCATTGTCAAAGGCACTCCTGTACGGCTCTGTTGTACATCCCATCGAAGGCGCCACAAAGCCTATTGTTCCTCTATCCTTTAGAAATTCAGGGTATCTCATGTTTCTATCATCCTATCACTATTATTTACATATCTAAGCTTCTGTCTGAAGTAAAATATGTAGGATTTTATCATTTCTGTCCAGGTCATTTTACTGTCATAATTAAATGTCGTCGTGTACTGCACATGCTGTCTGTTGCACCAGTTGTATATATCATGCAGACTTATCGAATCAACATGCTTTATATTGTTCATAAACACCTTAACCTTTGAAAGCTCATCCTCACTGTCAATATATAGATGAAAGATAGTATTCGGACATTCAATTATTATCTGCTGTTCTTCTATATTTTTCATCACTGTATCCTCTATTGAATGATGTATCCTGTGTGATTAAAAACATTATCGTCTGTCACACCGGGATGTGAGTAATAACATAATATCGTAACTGTTCAGTACCTTCACAGTTAAAAAATATCACATAACCATAGTACTACACCGGCGTCACAAAATCCAGTCATTTTTGCCTGCCAATTCTTACTATTTTATTAAGAAAAACGGTAAATATCATACCCCCTCACAGTCAAATGCCGGAATGAAGCTGTCCTTTGCCACGTCACCCTCCTGTATAAATGCATTCGTGATTCCTATTTCGAGGGCATAGTTAACAAGTCTTTCATACTCTCTCTTTGTCACTGTGCGGTTTATCTCAGGATAATCCTTTAGTGCAATCGGCGTAAACTGGCTCATCATGCTTATATATACGTGATCATGATATGTATCATACAGGTACTTAAGTACAGCCTTTGCATCATTCACATGTCCCGGCAGTAGAAGCTGTCGCACAATAACTCCCTTTTGTATGAGTCCTGTCGCATCGTCAATCACGACATCCGGCTGCTGCCTGACCATCTCTGAAAGCGCCTGCTTTGCGACAGACGGATAATCTTTTGCCCTTGAATACCTTGCCGAAAGCGTACTGTCCATATATTTAAAATCCGGAAGATACACATCCACTATGCCCTCAAGCAGCTTTAGCTCTGTCACATTTTCATATCCGCTCGTATTGTATATAATAGGAAGCTTCATGCCACGGCTTTTTGCATCGTTTACCGCCCACACTATGTCAGGGATATACTGCCCAGGTGTGACCAGATTGATATTATTTGCGCCTTTGTCAGCAAGTTCCATAAAGATATCACTCAGCCTCTCTTTACTGATTAGCTTTCCCGCTTTTCCGTCAGAAATCTCCCTGTTCTGGCAGAACACGCAGTGCAGGCTGCAGCCTGAGAAAAAAACTGCCCCGCTTCCTCTTTTTCCTGATATGCACGGCTCCTCCCAGTAATGAAGTGCTGCTCGCGCCACCTTTATTTCAGATGAAACGCCACATACACCTGTTTGTCCGGTTCTTCTGTTTATGCCACATTTTCTGGGACACAATAAGCAATTTTCGTATTTATTCATATTTTTCATTTTAACCCTTGCTAAAAATAATGTTTGATACTACAATCTATATGATTAAAGGGTCAAAAGGTATCATCGATGCATGCTTGCATGCAATTCGA
>ENA-OPST01000411-OPST01000411.1-human-gut-metagenome-genome-assembly--contig:-NODE-411-length-12585-cov-2.152753_pt1 | contig 12585 bp, 8 predicted proteins | sample MGYA00241812_ERZ501915 | MGnify/ENA primary metagenome ERZ501915 (study PRJEB25962, sample SAMEA2042453) | human gut metagenome | biome: human gut; feature: human-associated habitat; material: faeces...
TCCTATCCAAACTGTCAATCTGATGTTTTTCATTGTCCATTCAGTTTATTTCTCCGGCAAGGAGATTCGTCCATAAACAAATAACTATCCTCATAACCGCCATAATCCACCACAATCTTTTCAAATACGATGGCAGGCTCCACCGGTTTCAGAACCAATGTATAGGTTCCGTCCGCACGGTCGGGCAGGCTCAACTTCACCCGGGTCTTCACCACCCGACGGGCCACTGTGGGATACAGTACGCGATATACATTATCCGGATGCTCGTTCAACTCCGCATTGAAACAGACAGTCTGCTCCTCCCCTCCTTCAAAACCTACTGTGTAGCGATGACCTTCCCGTCTGAGGAAGGGCAGGGTGGATTTCACAATGACATACACATTTACCGTATCTACTTTTTGCGGTATTTTCATTTTATAAGAGAGCGAAGCTCCCTCAGCAGACTGTGTATAAGGCATCAAAGCCACTCCGCTCAGCGTACGTCCCATGTGCGGTATGACTGTCCAGGCAGTTTCCGGTGCCGCGGATGATGCAAAATAATGCTCCGCCTCCATGGAAACCACCCCTTTGTCACCGGCAAACAAATACCCTCCTACAGCCTGTTCCGGTTGCTCTATCCGGTAAACTTCCGGCAAACGGTCGGCAGGGAAATCATCGTTCCACGAAGTATAGCCTATATGTTTCTGCGTCATCATTCCGTTCCACTTGCCTCCCGACATTTCTTCGTTGTATTCCCTGCACAATTCCGCATCGCGCCTAAACGCCTTCTCCACCTTGTCGGCCCACTCATTCGCCTGCGGATTGTTCTCCTGGTACAATTTGTGATTCATGGCTTGTGCATAGTACATTTCATACAGATTGGCCATCGCCTGCACAGGAAAAAGAATCAGTTGGCGATAAGCATCCCTGTAAGCGGCCTCCAGTTTCAAATACTGCCGCAAGGCTTCCGCCTCCAGCTTCACATATTCATCGGCCACCTGCCTCCATTCCCCCGAAGCCAAGTGATAAGTATCCTTATCCAGCATCTCGGGAGTCACGCGTCCATTGTACTTGCAATACAGGTTCAGGATACGCATGGCCTCATCCGCCTGTTCCTCACCGAACTGCTGCGCACAGAACGCTCGTGTATGCTCCAACAGATTCCCTGCCGCATAGCGTTCCGGATTCCAAGCCATATTCATAAAAAGAGTGATAGGATACTCCATCGGCTTCAAATCACCCACATTCAATATCCAAAGCTTATCCACCCCATAGCTGTAAGTCAACTGAAGCTGTTCCCACATATTTTGTATAGGAGTTACATTCAACCATTTGGAATTACGGGGAGCCCCCACATAATCTACATGATAATACATCCCCCATCCGCCGGAATGCTTCCGCTCCTTTGCATCCGGCAACCGGCGCACATCCCCCCAGTTGTCATCACTCAGCAACATAATCACATCATCGGGCACACGGAGTCCCATGTCATAATAGCGTTGCACTTCTTTATAAATAGCCCATACCTGCGGACGTTTCTCCGGCGCTTTTCCCGTCACTTCCTTGATAATGCGACGCTGATTCCGGAATATCTTCTCCATCAGGCGCATGTTTTCCTCATCACGCGGCACATATTTGTCATCTTCTCCTTCCTTTCCACCCATCGGAGTATCACCGTCACCTCTCATACCAATGGTAATCAAATCTTCCGTATCGGCCGCACGCTCCATACCTTCACGGAAAAAACGGTCAATCACTTGCTGGTTGGAAGCATAGTCCCATGCCCCATATTCGCTGCGCTTCCTCACCCATTCCTGATGATTGCGTGCCATAGGCTCATGGTGTGAGGTTCCCATTATAATCCCCATCTCATGGGCGGTCTTGCTGTTCTCCGGATCATCCGCATAAAAACTCCAACCCCACATGGCAGGCCACATAAAGTTACCGCGCAGACGCAAAATCAGTTCGAACACACGGGCATAAAAACGATGATCACCATAATTCGTGCCATAAGTGTGTTTCACCCACCCGGTCAGGCAAGGAGCCTCGTCATTCAAAAAGATACCCCGATACTTTACCGCCGGTTCTCCCGCCGTATAACTTCCACGCATCATCGAAAGATTCTGCCGGGGCATCACCGGCACATCCACCCAGTCGTACCACGGCGAAACACCAATCTGTTCCGAAAGCTCATAAATCCCATAAATCGTTCCGCGTTTGTCACTTCCCGCAATGACAAGCGCCTCATTCACTCCGTTCAAGGGAGCAGACACCACAGTCATCAGGTATTTCTCATTCTTGCCCTCCAGCAATGAAGCATCTATCTTTTTCGCCTTTACCAATTCCCGGATATAACGGCTTTTCAACGTACCTACCATAATCATGCGCTTTACACCGGGAGTATAGCATAACCCGGCAGTCCGGCCACTCACCCGTTTAAAGTCATTCTGAAGATTCCTTACCGCTATCATCACACCGGCATCCTCCTGCTCGTCCACCAATATTTCATTGGCCACTCCGTTTTCCATCAGAGTGAAACGGTCGGGAGCCAGCCGGTCAAAAGTAATCCCTTTATGATCTATAGCTCCTACATTCAGGCACAAGGTGGAGAACAAGAATATCCCCACGCATTTTTTTAGTTTCATTCTATTCACTTTTTAGTTACCGTATTCAAAATAATCTATATCCACATATCCTCCCAAATCTTTAGTAGCATAATTAAAAATAGCAAACTTGCTTCCCATAAAGAATTTGGTATAATCAAAAACCATTTTACAAGGCTCCCCTATTCGTTTCCACGTTTTCTTGTCATAACTGTAGTAAAAAGTGGCTTCATCTTTTTTATCGGCAAAGTCGCCCTCCATACGAAGATAGACCACCTCTTTTTCACAATCTATGCGTTCCTTCTCCAGTACTTCCACAGCAGTCACCCTTTTTTCCCGGTCCGAAAGACTGACAGACTGATGTGACATCACCCACTGCTTTTTCCCGTTCTCCATGACCACAGCCAGCACTCCGGACAACCCATTAAAAGCACTGAAGCCCGCAACATCCCCTTCTTTCATCTTCGAGACATCCATAGCTACCACACCGCTGCATTTCGGCCCGCTCATACGCTGGGTCAAGGTATTGGGAGCCAGAAACAGATTATCCACCACCCTTCCGGTCCTCAACCGCAGGAAACCCGGACGCTCTGTCAGCGACCAGCAATCGTCCAACGGATTATGGTTCCACTGCCAGTTCAAGCTCAACCGGCCGGTGTCGAAATCATCACTTCCCATGATACTTCCTTTACACTCCTCTCCGGAAGCAGGCATCTCCATACACTCGGGCACACGTCCGTCCGCATCACCCAGTATCGGCCAACCGTCTTCCCAGCGGCAGGGCATCAATGTGGGCACACGCCCTATGCCGCCCCTATCCTGAAAAATAAAGCCATACCAGTTTCCGTCAGGAGTATCGACTATACAGCCTTGTCCCACGCCACCATATCCTTGAAATTCGGTTTCTAAAATCACCTTTTTCTCATACGGACCGGTTATCTGGTCAGCACGATAGCACACCTCACGACGCAACCGTCCGGGAATGCTCCAGTCCATGGAAATCATCATCACGTAATATCTGCCGTTATGCTTGAATGCCTGACTTCCTTCCAGAAGTCCCTGCTCGTCGGCATCCCGCTCGAATATCTTTTGGTCTATACCTCCCGGCTCCACATCGCTCAGGTCGCTCTTGAGCTGACGAAGTTGTCCGGTGCCATAAAACAGATAGACTTTGCCGTCATCATCAAAAAACAAAGAAGCATCATGATGATGAGGCGGACGGGAGACTAATGTCCATTCGGCGGTATAGATATAACCACGATGGGGTTCATCATTGGGTGAGAACCATACATAGAACCGTCCGTCATGATAGCGGATGCTGGAGGCCCATTGTCCGCGACCATATACCGTGCCTTCCTTCAAATCATAACGGGGCAAGTCAGTAAGTCGTTGAAACACATAACTGATCGTTTCCCAATGCACCAAGTCCTTTGAACGCATCACCGGACAACCCGGCATCAGGTGCATGGTGGTGCTTACCAGATAGTAATAGTTTCCCACCCTTATCATGGAAGGGTCAGGTACATCCGCCTCAATCACCGGATTATGGAAGATTTCCCGTTGTTGTGCAAACGCCCCCGACAAACCAATGAAGCAGGTAATAATAATAATGATCTTCTTCATTTCTTTTTCTACTTTCTATTTTTTAACTATAGCCAGTTTCACAATCGGATTCTGCGCCTGCAACACTCCGGCAAGCAACAGGGACAAGCCACTCATCATACATTTCCGGATACCGGATAAATCACATTCAAGTTTCATATTCATGGTATTAAATTCACAAGGCTGTTTTTACGTTCCGTTCTTCACTGCTCAACAAGAGCAAAGGTAAGGACATTCGCCTTATATCGGAGTGTAACCATGTTACATAGTCCTTTTTCCATGTTACAAACCTGCCCGATATGGCACAAAGTACCGAAATTACTTCCTTATTTATTAGGCTATATATTCTTTTTTGAATTATTTTTGTGCACCTGAATTTACTGGGATATTTATATTATGATGAAACATACGATTCTTATACTATTTCTTTTTCTGTCTTTGTTGTGCCACGGACAATCGTACAAATTCTTCACAACAGACAGGGAACTTTCCAGCAGTCTGATCAACAAAATATATCAGGACCGGAACGGCATGATATGGATTGCCACCGAAGACGGACTGAACCGCTATGACGGAGCCAAGTTCATCACCTACAAGCATGACCCGGAAAACGAGTACTCCCTCTGCCATAACTACGTACGAGTGCTGTACGAGGACAGCAAAGGACGGTTGTTCGTAGGAACCTATAACGGTATACAGCTATACGATCCGGAAACCGACAGCTTCAGCGCGCGAGCGCAATGGGAAGACGGAAAGACTTTTGACAGCAATATCATGTCCATTCTGGAACGTAGGAACGGAGAAATATGGGTATCGGGAAACAACTTGTGTACCATAACCATCACACAGGGGAAACTGACTGCACACAAACTGGACTTACCTATCCCCACCCAAATGACAGACTACATGATAGAGGACAGACAACACAATCTTTGGGTAACACAGGGTGAGAATGGTATCTACCGCCTCTCTGTGGACAATAAAAGCAAGCACTTTCTGAAACAAGAGAAGGGAATGACCATTGTGGACCTCTATGAAGACAACTACGGAGACATCTACCTGGCAACCATAGGCAAAGGATTGCTGAAATATAACCAACCAGCAGAAGAGTTCATTCCTATCCTTTATAAAGGAAAACAAAACCTGCCTATCAAATCCATCTGCCAGATAAGCCAAAACGAGCTTTGCCTGGGCACGGACGGGAAAGGCACCAAGATTTTCAACATCCCCAAACAGCTCATCACGGATTACCCTTTTGATAATAATTACCTCGACTCCGGTACCTCCAAAGTACACTCCGTCCTGAAAGACAATGCAGGAAACCTATGGATAGCCATTTACCAGAAAGGGGTTATGATGATTCCCGCACAGCCCAACAGTTTCAAGTACATAGGCTACAAATCAATAAACAAGAATATCATCGGCTCCAACTGTATCACCTCACTCTGCCGCGACCACGAAGGCATATTATGGATAGGTACTGACAACGACGGCATATACGGCATCACCACAGAACTGAAGCAAAAAGTCCATTATGCCCCACATGACAGCCCCTCTTCGGTTCCTTCCACCGTTTTCGGCCTGTATGAAGACTCTGAACATAATCTGTGGTTCGGATCCTATACCAACGGACTAGGCAGACTGGATAAGAAAACAGGACAGTGCAGCTATCTGCAGAATCTGACAGACAAGAATGGAAACCGTATCCAACGCGTGTATGATCTGGTTGAAGACCAGGACAAACGACTCTGGATAGCCACCATGGGAGCCGGACTTTTCTATTATGACTTGAAGACAGGACAGTCTGTATATGACCCTAAATTCAATGCTGCCACCAAAAAATATAAATGGATAAGCTGTCTTTTGTATGCCGGTGACAACCACCTTTATGTAGGAACGTATGACGGAATAAGATGTATAGACCTGAGTACCGACGACTTCAAGACTGAAGAAATCCTGTCCAGACACATCATCCACTCCCTTTATGAAGACCCCCAAGGCAACATCTGGATAGGCAATTCCGAAGGACTGGCGGAATGGAATCCCCAAACCCAGCAACTAAAGACCTACACCACCGCCCACGGACTATCCAGTAACGCCGTATATGCTATCAAAGGAGACGGGCAGGACAACTTATGGATAAGCACCAATGCCGGAATGTCACGTTTTAATCTGAATACCCACACGTTCAGCAATTTCTATGCAGACGACGGTCTGCAAGGAAATGAATTCAGCAAAAACGCCTCTTTTGCCGACCACAACGGCATACTCTGGTTTGGAGGTACAAACGGAATTACCTATTTCAATCCTCAAGAGATTACGAATCCCGCAAAAAAATGGAACGTACGCATCATCGACTTTTATCTGCACGACCAGCCCATAAGGAAAGGAATGTTGTCGGGCGGAAAAGAAATCATAAACACCTCCGTCTTTGAGGCCCGGGATTTCCACTTGTCACATAACGACAACGCTTTCAGCATCGAGTTCTCTACCCGCGAACTAAATAATTCCGAACGTATCACGTATCTATATACCATAAACAACACTCCCTGGGTCAAACTTCCCAAAGGAGTCAACCGGGTGTCATTCAGCGACCTTCCCCCCGGCGATTATCATTTCCGGATCAAAGCCGAAGATTATCTGCTGGAATCCGACACCGATGAAATCACCATTCACATCGCACCGGCATGGTGGGCATCGGGCTGGGCCATGCTGATCTATGCCTTATTGGCAGTAGCAGCCGTCTATGGCATCATCCTGCAAATGAGACACCGTTACCGCATAAGGCAGGAAATGATGCAACATATCCATGCCGAACAGATAAACGAAGCCAAGCTACAGTTTTTCATCAACATCTCCCACGAGATACGTACTCCGATGTCACTCATCATCAGTCCTTTGCAAAAACTGATGACAAACGATACAGACCACGAACGGCAAAAGAACTACCGCATCATCTGGCGCAATTCCGAAAGAATCCTGCGGCTGGTAAACCAATTGATGGATATACGCAAGATAGACAAAGGACAGATGTCACTCGTTTTCCGTGAAACCGAAATGACCGGATTCATTAATGATTTGTGTGAAACCTTTACAGAACAAGCGAACAAAAAACAAATTACTTTGCAGTTCCACCACGAGGGCGCCGACCACTTAAAATTGTGGGTGGACCCGGTGAACTTCGACAAAATTATCCTGAACATCCTGTCCAATGCCTTCAAATTCACCCCCGAAGGAGGCAGTGTGGACATACGGCTACGCACCGGTAAGGACTCCACCCTGCCGAAACCATTGCAACAGTATGCCGAAATCACCGTGACCGACAGCGGAATAGGAATCGCCCCCAAAGAAACAGAACACATATTCGAACGCTTTTACCAGATACGGAATAGCCAAAACAACTCAAACATAGGTACCGGTATCGGGCTGCACCTCACCCGCTCACTGGTGGAACTTCATCATGGAGACATCCGTGTAGAAAATAATCCGGACGGACAACCGGGATGCAGCTTTATCATCCGTATGCCTCTGGGATGCGCCCATCTGCGCAAAGAAGAAATGGAAGCCGACAAAGCTCCTCTCTTCCACACTCCGGCTCCGGTCCTCCCTGTTCCTTATGAAACCGAGGAAGAAGAAAACGGAAAAACACGAACCAAAACGAAATACAAAGTACTGGTGGTAGAAGACGATGAAGATATACGCCGCTATATCTGCCGTGAACTGGCAAGCGATTACCATACCCTAGAAAGCTGCAACGGCAAGGAGGCACTGGAAAGCATCTTCAATAAAACCCCGGACTTGGTAATAAGTGATGTCATGATGCCCGAAATGGACGGACTTACCTTATGCCGCAAAATAAAGCAAAATGTGAACCTGAACCACATCCCGGTAATACTGCTCACCGCCAAGACACGGGAGGAAGACAATCTGGAAGGTCTGGAAACAGGAGCCGACGCCTACATGACCAAACCTTTCCATATAGAGATATTGAGGAAAACGGCCGCCAACCTGATCCGCAGTCGTGAACGGCTACGCAATACCTATACCGGACAACAGACCCAAGGGGATAAGATACAACCAATAGAAGTACAGTCCCCCGATGACAAACTGATGGAACGAATCATGCGGGTCATCAACGAAAACCTGAGTAACCCGAACCTCACCGTGGAGATGATTACCACCGAGGTAGGCATTAGCCGCGTGCACTTGCACCGTAAACTGAAAGAACTGACCAACCAGACCACACGGGATTTTATCCGGAACATCCGACTGAAACAAGCGGCAGAGCTGTTGTCGAAGAAACGGTACACCATAGCCGAAGTGGCGGACTTGACCGGATTCACCAATCCCAACAATTTCTCGACCGCTTTCAAGGATCTGTACGGAATGTCTCCCAGCATGTACATGGAACAGCATTTGAAACAGGATAAGAATAAGGAAGAGGCTGTCTCAAAATAGAGTTGAGATGGCCTCTTTTGTTTCATCTCCAATTGAAGTCATTTGGATTTTTCTCAAAAAAGGAGTTTATAAACTTACTTTTGAAGGTTTCATCCTTTCAAACTTTTTTTTTCGTTGCCATAAGCCTCCTAAGAGGCTACTTTTGCAAGATTATATGCTATGGCTAGCAGGGCGAACTCAATTTCAACCTTCTTAAATCCACGAAGATGGAACCTCTTGAAGTGCTTGTTGTTCTTGAGGTTTCCAAATACGGCTTCCACATCCTGTGGTCGCTGACTGCGATATTTCAGACCTTCATCAGAGAGTAGCTTTTCACGTTCTCTTTCCTTGATTTTCCTCAGACGATGGTTTACCTGCACAATTCTTTCCGACCGGCTTCTGTGACACCGGCATCTTAGCGGGCAGCCTTTGCAGTTACGTGCCCTGTATCTTGAGATGGTCTGCACAAAACCGTTGTCTGTTATCCGCCTTGCATCGGAGAGTCTTTCCATTCTCTGTCCCATCGGACAGTACATGCCGTCGGTTTCTTCATTATAATAAAAGTTGGCAGAGAGAAACGGGTCGTTCCGGAAGTTCCTTTTCTGTTCCTTATGAAAATTGTTGTACTTTATAAAGGTTTCAATGCCATGTCTGAAAGCATACAGATAGTTCTCTTCACTTCCGTATCCGGCATCACAGACAGACACGTCAGGGTATCTGCCGTAGAGGGAATGGAAATCATCCATATGCAGAGGATAGGTGGAGGTATCGCCCAACACTGATGGATGGTATAGTTCAGAATGAACTGTCTGTTGGTACTGATCTGGGGATTATATCCGGGTTTGAGCTGTCCGTTCCTCATGTGGTCCTCTTTCATGCGCATGAAAGTAGCGTCATTGTCTGTCTTTGAGTAGCTGTTGCGTCCGTCAAGTATCTTTCCCTGCGATTCATATTTCTTGAGCTGTTCAAGCCATGACTTCCTTACACGTCTTACCTTCGCTTTCATTTTCCTGTCTGCATCCACTCCGTTCAGGGCATCATCTATCTGGCAAAGTGCCTTTTCCACTTTCTCCGGAGTGATATCCTGATATGTGATGGGTGCGGAATCACGCAGTTCCTGCTTGGTGACGGACTCGGCGTACTGCCATATCTCTTCAAGCTGTTCCGCGATTCTGGATATACGCGTATGTATGGACTTACCCCAGACGAACGTATAACGGTTGGCGTTCACCTCCATCTTCGTCCCGTCGGTACAGGCCACATCCAGACTTACAAAACCTTCCGCCACAAGGAACTTTACGATGGTGGCAAATATTGTCTTGAGTACATCCTTCAGCCGGCTGCTGCGGAAACGGTTGATGGTATTATGGTCAGGAGTCACATTGCCGGTAAGCCACATGAAGCGGATGTCATTGCGACAGAATTCTTCTATGCGACGGCTGGAATAGATATTACGCAGATAAGCATAGACCAGAATCTGAAGCATCATGCGAGGGTGGTATGCAGAACAGCCTTGGGGAGAATACCTGCGGTAAAGTTTTTCAAGGTTTATCTGTTCAATGATACGGTGAACAACCCGGACCGGATCGTTCTGGGGAATAAAATCGCCTAAACACGGAGGTAAAAGCAGATTATCGTTGGATGTATAACTTTTAAACATTATCTTTGGGATATTTTGACTTGATTCCCTAAGATACAAAAAATTAGGGAGACGGGCAAGTTCTGACTGAGCGAAGTTAGGACTTGCCCGATTTTTTTGCAAACACAAAAAAAGGCCGTCTCATTTTGAGACAGCCTCTTTTCCACCAAGTACAGACCCAGTTTCCGCCGAATGCAAACTTTGCGGATACAATGGTATGAACAAATACACTTTTCCTACAAAACACTCTTACATATACCTATTTTACGAACCTTTCTTCAGTCCATTCAGCCAACATAACTCACTATTACACAATGTATAAGACTGACAGTAGTGCTTTTAGTCTGCTATCAGTTCTTTCAGCCGATGGAAAAATATTTCCCAAACTCTTTCCTTACTTCAAAACATATCCGACAGGAACAGACAGACCCCATATCCACCAATTGCAAACTACAAGCAACAACAAGCTGTACAAGTATCCTTTGCCAGCCTGATGAATACCCTAATTCCTCTTGCAGGGCAGACGCATTAAAAATTATTGTCCCGTAAAAGTTGTGACAAATAGTTTTCATCCCATCCCGCTTTTAGTCTTTTCAGATTCATACTTCCTTTTGTTGTTTTCTCATTCTTAAGTATGGTAAGCGCCATCTTTGTTGCCACCGAAAAGTTTCCGGCAGCATTTTTCACCTTTTTACTGTAGTCTTCTCGAAAGGTAACATCCAGTTGCCAATGAAGATTATTCCCAATAGACCAATGCTGCCTGATGGCAGATGCAATCTTCTCAGGTCGGGTATTATCAAGTGAAGTTACATAGTATCTGACCTCTTGAGTATATTCCCCTGTTGCGACTATTGTTCTTTCCGACTTTATCCTTACAACAGACTTCAACCCCACAAGTTTCTTCTTGAACATTTTCTCCATTATAGATCCATAACTGACTACAGTACAGTTTCTTTTCTCAATCCTTCCATGTCCGGCATTTTTCCGACACATGCCTGATGACTCTATTGATTATTTCATCTCTATCCTGATAATCATCAATGATTTGTTTAGCCGGTTGATATTTTTTTTCTTATTCTCCTTTATAGCGATAATATAATTTGCATCATGCCCAATAATGGTCTGGGTTATATCTTTCTGGCATCCCATCGCGTCAATTGTAACAATACAACCACTTAGTTCCAAAGAGTTAATCAACAATGGAATAGCTGTAATCTCACTGCTTTTGTCATCTACTTTCACCTGACCTAAAGAAATTCCATTAGCGGCAGACCAGGCGGAAACCATCCATAATTTGAATCCTTCTTTTCCCCTAGTATGTTCTCCATCACATTGGCTTGGACCACGCATGAGCTTGCCATCTATAGCTACAACGCCTTTCACCTCCAGACAGACTCGTTTTACCCAATTACGGAAGATCAACTCAAAATAATCGGGCTTTATCATACTGAAGAATCTGTTAAAAGTATCATGACTGGGGATGAACTCCAAGCTAGGTATGCGACTCTTGAAAAAAGCAATTTTCGCATTGCCAAATTCCTCAATCTCATTCCAGGATTGGGCGCCACAGATTACAGCAGCAATGGATATATAGATAATAGTTTCCATTTTATGGACTTTTTTGCGGTTCATCCTAGGATCTTCTATTTGTTTACAAAGGTCAATTATACCAATTTTCATGTTAGTTTATGTTTTAATATATCTTATAAGGATAAGAAAAACAATCGACACAGGCAGATAATAACACATTAATAATCAACAATATAATAAAAACAACAAGAAATAATATAGTAAAAAATATAATGCGTCTGCCCTATTCCTCTTGATAAATTTATCATTTCACTAAGGTGATGAAATTGCATCACTTTAGTGAAGAATTTTCATCACTTAAGTGATAAAACTTACCCACTTAAGTGAAACGATAAGTTTATCAGGAGGAAGCCACATACTCATCAAACTGAAAACATATATTCTATGGGAAGATGATAACCTACCCAGCAGTCCATACCATAAAAAGACCGCCGCTTCTTCCATCAGAAACAGAAAGAAACGGCGGGTACTCTTAAAAAACAAAAAATCAATCTCTGTATCCCGGATTCTGATAAGCGTCTTTTTCCTCCTCTGTCATTTCCATGCCATCCAACTGTCCTTGTGGGATAGGACGGAGATAATGGAACGCTTCGATGGTACGGCTGTAAGTCTGCGGATTGTGATCACCCTTGCCTCCACAAATCACGTAACTGTCAGCATATTCGTTCCATTTCTGAGTACGAACCAAGTCGAACCAACGATAACCTTCGCCATAGAACTCGCGGCTGCGTTCAT
>ENA-OPST01000418-OPST01000418.1-human-gut-metagenome-genome-assembly--contig:-NODE-418-length-12438-cov-2.243802_pt1 | contig 12438 bp, 10 predicted proteins | sample MGYA00241812_ERZ501915 | MGnify/ENA primary metagenome ERZ501915 (study PRJEB25962, sample SAMEA2042453) | human gut metagenome | biome: human gut; feature: human-associated habitat; material: faeces...
CAGGTGACGAATTTATGGATATTTTAGACAGAAAATAATGTAGTTAATTAGATAATCAATGTCATTTAGATAAGGTTTTTTATGATGAAAACAGTATATCATATGCGTTCATGCATTGAAAATACTGTTCAGTTAAGAAATGCTGTATTTTTTAGGTGCACTAATGCGTAGAAAGCAGGTGTATGATGAGTTCAAATCATTTTTTTGTGTATGACAAAAAGACAGATTGCATATCTGCCTCATAATGCAGTATAATGGTAACGAGATTTATGCAACCCGATACATGAAATCCCTATTTCTCTTTGGACTGAGGTGGATAGGATATTTTCGATTGTACCTGACAGGTGTCAGATACTTTTGTATGAGAAGCATGGTCTCTGTTTCGTTACCACCGTGTTTGAGATATGCCCTGCATATGTTTACTGCGATGGCGAAATTTGTATCAGGTATAATAAAACTGTCGAAGGCACAGTAATTCTGATAAGCCTGTTGCTTTTGAAAAAACAAAATAAAAATGTAACTTTGAGAGAATGAAAATGAATAACGAAATTATTATATCGCATATCAGTATGCCGTACGGAGTGTTGCATGATCAAAAATTGAATTCTGTTAAATGCGAAAATAATCAAATGATTTTTACATTTGATATTAAAATATTTCCGCAGAATTATGTCGGCGATTGTTATAAACAGTACGAATGTTATAAGCATTGTGATATGATTGTGGCAATGAAAGAGGAGTCTTTTAACGATTTTAATTTTGTTTCGGCAACTGATAAAAACGGAAAATTTGAGGGTATTTCCTTGTCACAGGCTGAGTTTATTAATGCAATCAATAATGCTTATACAGCTGAATTTATAGATTGCTTTGCAAATAACAGCGAATTAAAAATTGAATTGGGTGTTAATTATTACGATGCTGAAAAGCAATATAGAAAATATCGAAAATTCAGTCTATGCAGTGTAGCACTCTATGCAGAAAAAGTGATTTGGAATTGGTATTGAATTAATAAAAAAATTTGAAAATATGAGACCGCAATGAGTCTGAAATTGTAAAGTTTTTTCAATTGCGGTGGGGTGTTGTGTCGGTAATGAAAATGAAATGACCTTACACTCGGCGGCGGTAATCACTTTATTGAAGTTGACAAATCATCTGACGGAACATATTTTCTTGTAATTCATTCGAGCAGCCGAAATCTCGGTAAACAGGTTGCGGAAATCTATCAGAACCTTGCCGTTGATTTGCACAAGGGCAAGGAAGATTATTTCAGACAGAAAGATTATCTGCATGATGTTGAAATTTGTCAGCAGTTTGTAAAAAGAAATCGTGCCGAAATGGGAACACAAGGCTTGAATTTAGGGAAAGTGTGCCGAAATGGGAACACTTTACAATCACATATTAAACCACAATCTGACCGTTATAACACTCATAATTGCGGCGGTTAGGTCGGCGGTTATGGCGGCAAAGAGGGTGTGGCGAATTTTTTTGACACGGATACAGCCAAAGTACATTGCGATTGCGTAGAAGGTTGTTTCGCTTGAACCTGCGAGTACGGATGCTGTTCTGCCTGCAAAGCTGTCGGGACCGCAGGTTTTGTAAAGGGCTGTGAGGAGTGCGGTTGAACCGCTTCCCGAAACAGGACGGAGGAGTACGAGCGGAACGATTTCTTTCGGAAATCCTAAAAATTCCGCTGTCGGCTGAATCAGTGCGCATATTGCGTCAATTGCTCCGCTTGACTGCAAAAGGTCAACGGCAAACACAAGTCCCATAATTGTCGGGGCAATGTTGTACAGAAGCTTTACCCCCTCTTTTGCTCCCGAAATGAACACATCGAATACGGGGACTTTTTTTATCAGCCCGAATACCACAACAATACACGCAAATGCCGGCATTACAAATTCCATTTGCTCACCACATTTCTCAAATTTTACCTTGCCTGATATTCAGCGTACAGGCAATCAGCAACGCCACCGCCAACGCACACGCAGAGCTTATCCAGACGGGAACGATAATTTCAAAAGGTGCAGAGCTTCCGTAGGATTGGCGGAGTGCGGCAAGCGTTGTGGGTAACAGCTGGAGTGACGCTGTGTTCATAACTACAAAAACAACCATTTCGTTGCTCGCAATGTCACGGCGGTCATTGAGCGTGTGCAGCTGTTCCATTGCTTTTAGTCCGAAAGGTGTTGCGGCATTGCCGAGTCCGAGCAGATTTGCACTGATATTCATGGTGATGCTTTGAAATGCGTCGCTTTTTTTATCAAGTCTCGGAAAAAGCGGACGGAGCAACGGTGCAAAGATTTTTGCAAAAATGTTTGTCAAACCGCTTTCGACTGCGATTTTCATAATTCCCGACCAAAGGCAGATTATGCCTGCCATTGTGAGAATAAGCTGTATTGATGACGCTCCGCTTTCGATGAGTGCGTTTGAAATGTCGGCGGTGTTGCCCATAAACAACGCACACAATACGCTCACGGCAATGAGTCCGCTCCAGATATAATTCAGCATTTTTACTCCTTTTGCTGCAATTAACGACAAAATGTACAATATTGTCATTTTTGTAATCAAATTATTTAATAAAATCGTTGACAAAAATCCCGAAAAATGGTAGTATAGGTAAAAATAGGGATTATGGTGAATTAAAAAATAGGGATTATGGTGAATTAAAATGATTTATACAAACTTTAGGGAAATTGATAAAGCAGGCAGAATTGTAATATCAAAGGATATCCGCAACCACCTCAACATTAAGCCGGGTGACATTCTTCACATTGAGGCTGACGATGAGTGCGTTACGATTAAAAAGGCAGAGAGCAAGTGCGTTTTTTGCAATACTCTTGATAATCTGATTGCATTCGGCGGAAAATATGTATGCAGAGATTGTGTTGAAAAGCTCAAAGGCTGATAATGCTTTCGGCTACTCGACTACTCTAAAATATACTTGACCGAATTTGAAATTATGATAACGGACGGTGTTTTTATATGGACAGAATTGACAAAATTAATTATTATCTTGACATTGCCGAAACTGTGCTTGAAAGGGGAACTTGCCTGCGCAGAAATTTTGGTGCAATTATCGTGAACAACGACCAGATCGTTTCAACAGGCTATACAGGCGCTCCGAGAGGCAGAAAAAATTGCTGTGATTTGGGATTTTGTATCCGTCAGGAACGCAACATTCCCCGTGGCGAGCGTTATGAACTTTGCAGAAGCGTTCATGCCGAGGCGAACGCTATTATTCATGCATCAAGAGAACAGATGATTGGCGCAACGCTTTATCTTGTCGGCAAGGAGATGTCAAACGGCGAGTATGTTCAGAACACATCTTCGTGTGCAATGTGCAAGCGCATGGTTATCAACGCAGGCATTGACAAGGTTATTGTCAGAAACGATAAAACCGAATTTACTGAAATTGATGTGAACGATTGGATTATGTCCGATGATTCGCTTGACGCACTCCGTGGCTATTGATATGAAAACACGGCTTTTTATAACCGATATCCGCAAAATTTCTTTTGACAGAGTCGGTGAGCTTTCTCCCGAAAGGGCGGAGCGTGTTCAAAGATGCCGCAGAGCTGACGATAAACTGCGTTGCATTGCAGGCGGTTTGTTTATGAACAAATTTCTTGGCGGTGCAAAAATCACCGTGAATGAATTCGGCAAGCCCGAATGTGACAACGGGTTTTATTTCAATATTTCGCACAGCGGAAATTATGTACTTTTTGCGTTGTCGGATTCCGAAGTCGGTTGTGATATTGAAGAAATTCGATTTCTTAAGGGCATAAGGCTCGGCAAAATTGTTTTCTGCGACAACGAGATGAAATTGCTCGGCAACGCTTTTGACAGGCTCGGCACATTTTTTGAATTGTGGACAAAAAAAGAGGCACTCCTAAAATGTATGGGTGACGGTTTTCACCGTGGCGCAAAAAGTGTTGATGTCAGCAGCGGAAAATTCTCTGAAAATCAAACCGAATATTATATGAAACAATATAAATTTTCGGACTATGAAATCAGCCTTTGCAGTGTGCAAAATGATTTTCCAAAAGATATTGAATTTATAATTTTATAAATATAAAGCCACGATTTTGAATCAACCTCCAAAATAATTAGATTTTTGGTCTGACTTTTTTGGGGGTAACATCAATTTCGGGGCTGTTTTACATAGGAAATACAAAACAAACCCCTGATTTTGTTAATATGCTTGTTATTGCTATTTTTAAATAATTGTGATACAATTTACTTTGATTAGTGTAGCAATCGGCTGCATATATTGTGTATGAAAAAATTCGGAACGGAAATATCCGTCTGCACACGGATGTTTTGCAATTTTCAGGGGGGACACTATGCCGACATTTACCAAGGCGGCTATCAAGGCGACCTTTATTTCGCTCTTGAATAAAAAGCCGTTGAATAAAATTACAGTCAAGGAAATTGTTGAAGAATGCGGAATTAACCGTAATTCCTTCTACTACCATTTTGACGACATTCCGTCGCTTCTTGAGGAAATTCTCGTTGAAGAGGCTGACAGATTTGTTGCGACCGAAACCGACAACAATACCTCTGTTTATGAAAGCCTGATTTCTGTAATTGACTATGCTTTTTCTAACAAGTCGGTGATTCAGCACATTTACAATTCTGCGAACAGAACTACATTTGATGTGTATCTCAACAGGATTTGTACTCACGCTATAAAAAGCTATTTTGACAAGCTTGAAATTACAAAAAATATTGCCGAAGATGACCTTGACGCAATGATTATGTATTACAAGTGTCAGCTTGTCGGTTTTATTATCGACTGGCTCGGCGGAGGTATGAAATATGACCTCAGAATTAAGATGAAACGCATTTGTGAGCTGTTTGAGGGTTCAATGGAGTCTGCATTGGACAGATGTGCCAAAATCAATGCCTGATTGCTGTTTTATTGGTTAAAATTGAATATTTGCGTTTATTTGCGTGTCTGAAATGCAGACGAATTTAACAAAATGTCTGATTTCCGTACAAATTTATTGCCGTGTCTAAATTCCTGACACGGCATTTTTTGTGTCTGTTTAAATTTTAACAAAGTCGTAATAGAATATATTACGGACAAAGGAAATACGGTTCACCTCTCGGATCGTTCCTTTGAATGCAGAGTGCAGTCTGCAAATCATATATGAAGGAGTATGAAATATGAAGTTAGGGAAAGCGGTTGTTAAAAGCCGTTTCGTAATCCTTATACTTGCCGTTGCGCTGATGATTCCGTCAGCCTTGGGAATGGCATTTACAAGGGTTAATTACGACATTCTTAGTTATCTTCCCGATAACCTCGACACAATCAAGGGTCAGGATTATCTGCTTGATGACTTTGGAAAGGGTGCTTTTTCATTCCTCATCTTTGAGAATATGGATGATAAGGATGTTGCGGCAACAGAGGAAAAAATCAAAGAAATTGACCATGTTGATACGGTTCTTTGGTATGACGATTTTGCCGACATCTCAATTCCAAAGGAAATGTTGCCCGACAAAATTTATGATGCGTTCAATTCGGGAAATGCAACAATGATGGCGGTATTCTTCGATACCTCAACATCAGCTGATGAAACAATGAACGCTATCGAAGAAATCCGTTCGGTTGCCGGTAAACAATGCTTTGTTTCGGGTATGTCGGCAATGATTACGGATATGAAGGATATGTTTGAGGAACAGGAAATGACTTATGTTGCAATCGCTGTTGTCCTTGCGGTAATTGCAATGATGATCTTTATGGATAACTGGATTATCCCGTTTGTGTTCCTTGCAAGTATAGCGGTTGCTATCCTCGTAAATATGGGCAGTAACTACTTTATGGGTGAGGTTTCATTCATTACCAAAGCGTTGGCGGCAGTTCTTCAGCTTGCGGTAACAATGGACTACTCAATCTTCCTGTGGCACAGCTACGAAGAACAAAAGGGCATTTGTGAAAACCACAAGCAGGCAATGGCTGTTGCAATTCACGAAACCGTCCGTTCCGTAATCGGAAGTTCAATCACAACGGTTGCAGGCTTTATCGCACTTTGCTTTATGACATTCACACTCGGTCTTGACCTCGGTATTGTAATGGCAAAGGGTGTTATCCTCGGTGTTATCTCCTGTGTAACGGTTCTTCCGTCACTCATTCTTGTTCTTGACAAGCCTCTTGAAAAGACAATGCACAAGTCGCTTATTCCGTCAACAAAGAAGCTTGCAACAGGACTTGTTAAAATTTTCCCTGTATTTCTCGTGATGTTTGCGGCTCTTGTTTATCCGTTCTATTCGGCATACAGCCAGACGAACAATGAGATTTACTACGATTTGTCGGAAAGTCTTCCCGAAGATATGGCAAATGTAATTGCCAACACAAAGCTTAAAGATGAATTCGGTGTCGGTACAACACATATGGTTCTTGTTGATTCTTCGCTTTCTGCAAAGGACGCAAGAAATATGACAAACGAGCTTGAAAAGGTTGACGGCGTAAAATATGTTCTCGGTCTTGAAAGCGTTGTAGGTTCGCTTGTTCCGGAAGAAGTTCTTCCCGATTCAATCACAAGCGTTCTCAAAAATGATAAATGGGAGCTTATGCTTATCAACTCTGAGTACAAAACAGCCACAGATCCTATGGCAAAGCAGATTGACGAGTTGAATAAAATCATTACAAAGTATGATAAAAACGGACTTCTCATCGGTGAAGCCGCTTGTACAAACGACCTTGTAAACATCACGACAGTTGACTTTCAGGTTGTAAATGCAATTTCTATTGTTGCAATCTTCATTATCATTGCGATTGTTGAAAAGAGTATCACACTTCCGATTATTCTTGTTGCGGTTATTGAGCTTGCTATCTTTATCAACCTCGGTATTCCGCATCTTATGGGCGAGTCGCTCCCGTTCATCACACCTATCTGTATAAGTACAATTCAGCTTGGCGCAACTGTTGACTACGCAATTTTAATGACGACACGATATAAGAAGGAAAGGTATCTCGGAAACGATAAACGCACCTCGGTTATTACGGCTCTTGAAACTTCAATTCCGTCAATTATCGTTAGTGCAATGGGACTCTTTGCCGCTACAATCGGCGTCGCATTCTACTCGGATGTTGACCTTATTTCATCAATCTGTAAGCTCCTTGCAAGAGGCGCTGTCATCAGTATGTTCTGCGTAACGCTTATTTTGCCGGCAATGTTTATGCTGTTCGACAAGGTAATTGCAAAGACAACTCTCGGTTTTAAGCCGAAAAAAACATCAATTTCGGAGGCTGATGTATAATGAAAAAGAATAACAAGAATAATAATCACAAAATTTTAAATAAAAACTACATTAAGGGCGCTATTTCGGGTGCACTTGCACTCACGATTCTCTGCAGCGGAGTAGGCGTTGCCGCTTATTCCGCCGGTGCAGACAATACTGCACAGGCTCTAGGTGTTCAGACAGAAAGTACGGTTGAGGCTGTTAAGAAGGCAAGCACAACTAAAGAGGCTCTCAAAAAGCTCAGCAAAAATGAAACCGTTTATTGCCGACGCAAACGGTGCGGCTAAGAAAATCATTGTAAGCGACTGGCTCAAGGGTGTAGATACAAAAGGTAAGGTAAAGGATGTTTCAAACCTCAAGAATGTTAAAAATGTTAAGGGTGACGAAACATACACGGTAAACGAAGACAATGCTTATGAGTGGGCTGCAAATGGCGATGACATCTACTATCAGGGAACAGGCACAACCGAACTTCCCGTAAAGCTCAAATTAAGCTACAAGCTCAACGGCAAAACTGTTTCTGCCGATGAAATCGCAGGCAAGAGCGGTAAGGTTACAATCCGCATTGACTATGAAAACACACAGAAGGAAAAGGTTAAGATTAACGGCAAGACAGAAGAAGTTAATGTTCCGTTCCTTATGCTTTCGGGTATGATTCTTGACGATGACAACTTCAAAAATGTTGAGGTTTCAAACGGCAAGGCTATCAATGACGGTACAAGAACAATCGTTGCCGGTTTTGCTCTTCCGGGTATGCAGGACAGCCTTGACATTGACAAGGATGAAATGGAAATCCCTGATTATGTTGAAATCACAGCAGATACAACCGATTTTGAACTTTCAACAACAATGACAGTTGCAATGAACGATATTTTCAACGATGTTGATTTTTCAAAGGTTGACGATAAGGTTGACGAGCTTAAGGATTCTCTTGATGAACTCGAAGACGCCGCAGAACAGCTTGTTGACGGTTCTTCACAGCTTTATGACGGTATCGGCACACTTCTTGACAAGTCAGGCACACTCATTGAAGGTATTGACAAGCTTTATGACGGTGCAGAACAGGTAAACAGCGGTGCAAAAAAACTTGACAGCGGTGCAGACGGTCTTTCAAGCGGTGCAAAAACGCTTGATGACGGTGCGGCAAAGCTCAAAAACGGTGCGTCACAGCTTGACAGTGGTGCATCACAGCTTGACAGCGGTCTTGCAACACTTGCAGGCGGTGCGTCACAGGTTGACAACGGTGCGGCAAGTCTCAGCAGTTATGTTGCAACACTTGCGGGCGGTCTCGGCAAGCTTTCATCCAACAGCGCAACTCTAAACGGCGGTGCAGAACAGGTGTTTAACACACTTCTTTCAACTGCCGACACTCAGATTGCCGCCGCAGGTCTTACAGCCGACAAGCTTACAATTAAAAACTATGGCAGCGTTCTTGAAGGGCTTATTTCATCACTCAGCGATGAAAATGCTCAGAAGCTTGCTTACAATACAGCACTTGAAACAGTAACGGCAACTGTAAACAGCCAGAAGGATGTTATCAGAACAGCCGTTGAGGCAACAGTAAGAAAGTCTGTTACGGAACAGGTTCTCGCAGCCGCAGGTCTTGGTATGACGGCAGATCAGTATGATGCCGCTGTTGCCGCAGGTCAGGTCAGCGAAGAAGTTCAGGCTCAGGTTTCTACTGCAGTTTCTACACAGATGAGTACATCTGCGGTTCAGGCTGCAATTGACAGCAACACAGCGTCACAGATTCAGAGCCTTATCGAAACAAATATGAACAGCGAAGAGGTTCAGAGTCAGATTCAGGCAGGTGTTGCAAAAGCTCAGGCAGGCAGAAAGTCACTTCAGGCTCTCAAAACTCAGCTTGACAGCTACAACACATTCTATCAGGGTGTGCTTTCATACACAGCAGGTGTTGATCAGGCTAACGAGGGCGCTCAGCAGATTCTCGCCGGCACATATACACTCAAGGACGGCACAGGTTCACTTGTAAGCGGTGCCGGTCAGCTCAAGAACGGTTCTTCAAGTCTTAAGAGCGGTACAAGCGAACTCAAGAGCGGTACTTCAACCCTCAAGGACGGTACATCAAGCCTTAAAAGCGGTGTAAAGACTCTCAAAAACGGCACAAGCTCACTTTCGGACGGTACAAAGAGCCTCTTCGAGGGTGTTGGTACTCTCAAGGACGGCAGTGCAGCACTTGTTGACGGCGTTAAACAGCTCAATGACGGTGCAATGACATTGTCCAAGGGTATGAAGAAGTTCAAAGAGGAGGGCATTGACAGCATTGTTGATGCCGCAAACGGTGATGTCTGGGATATCATCGACCGTTTCAAGGCTGTTCAGAAAGCATCAAAGAAGTACAACAACTACAGCGGTATTTCCGATGCTATGGACGGTAAGGTTGACTTCATCTACAAGACCGATTCAATCGAGAATAAGTAAATTAATATATTCAACAGCAAGACGAAAGGCTTATTTCCCTAACCCTTTCATACACAATATAAAAAGCAGTTATGTCGTTTGGCATGGCTGCTTTTTGCTTTGTATGATGTTTTTTGTTAATTTCAAAACTTGAAAAAATTACAAATAATAAAACGAATTTCACCGCAAACAATACTATTGCGGCGATGAAAACGGGATGCCGAAACGCCGCTTTATTAATAAATTTAACGAGATTTAAAAGTTTTGAAAAGGAGAAAACAAATTATGTCAAGCAATAACAATCAGATTAATGTACCTCAGGCAAAGGAAGCCATGGAACGCTTTAAGATGGAATGTGCCAACGAAGTAGGCGTAAACCTCAAACAGGGATATAACGGCGACATTTCTGCAAGAGAAGCAGGTTCTGTAGGCGGTCAGATGGTTAAAAAGATGATTGAGTCTTACGAAAACAGTATGAAATAAGCTTTAAAACCGATTTTCAGGGGCATATGGCTATGTGTTAGCTGTATGTCCCTATTTTTCGCCCACAGGCTTATTATGGGCAATTTAAGGTCAAATAAAGGCGGTGTAACATTATTCTTGAAAATATTCAATCATTTGTAACGAAATTCTTGATTTTTAAAGGTGATTTGTAACATTTTTCTAAAATCAATGCTTGAATTGCGTATTAAATGAAAATTACATCCGACTTTACGCAAAAAATCGGTCGGACAATTTTAATAAATTATCCGACCGATAAAGGTAGTTGAAATTAAATAATTATTCATCTTCAGGATAACCCCAAGAATTTATATCATCATCAGGATCGTATTCATACTTGTTTCCGTTAGAGTCCCATTTATTTCCATTAGAATCGTGATAATATGTTCCATTTTCATTTGTATAAGACCAATAACTATAATTGCTAGAAGAACTTGAAGAATTATTTCCACTGCTGTAGTTACTATCGTTAGAACTGTAATTATTGTCACCGTTGTCGTAGCTGTTTCCGCTGTCGCTGTAACTGTTTGTATTATCACTGTAGGAGTTATCGTTGTTGTTTGTGTTATTGCTCTCGGTTTGCTTCTTCTTTTCCTGTTTAGCTTTTTCTTCGGCTTTCTTTTTTGCCTCGGCTTCTTTCTTAGCCTTTGCTTCAGCTTCGGCTTTTTCAATGGCAGTTATTCTGTCATTATACGAACTAATCAATTCGTCAGGCTTTTTATCGTAGTTGCCAATATCCTTTTTATAGAATACATTGCTTTTTTCGGAATCAATTGTTTTCTTTAAAGCCTCAAGATTATCAATACAAGACTGCAACTTCTTTTTATCGTTAGTTTTTTCAAGAGTTTTGCTGTCAATAGTGTTATCTTTTATTGTCTTATCATAATCATCTGTGAAAAACTTTTGCATTTTTGCAAGTGTTTCATTGTACTTTGGCTCAACAGAGTTTAACACTTCAACCTTGATTTCATCACTTGTTGATGGCTTGTTCTTAATGAAATCGGATAATATAACTAACTTTTTGGCTCTGTCGGTTTCCTTTGTAAATTTTGAGTATGTATCGTCAATACTTTTGACTTGCTGTTCTGTCTGTTGCTGTATGGTGTAATTGTTGTAAGCATTTACGCCGAAGATTGTACCGACAACGGCAATAATCGCTACACAAACCACTGCAATAATTATAATTACTTTCTTTTTCATTTTAACCCCTACAATTTCTATTTGCGATTATATGTTTACATTATATATGTCTGCGTTTCAAAAGTCAATTATTAACATCTTGTTTCATAAAAAACAGGACTGCACATTCGCACAGCCCTGAAAATTGAATTGTTAAATTGATTAAGCCTCGGCTCTGTTGATTGCGTTGAGAACACCGAGTACCGATGCAACATTGACATTTGAGTCAATGCCGATGCCGAAGATATTCTTTCCGTCAGGCTTTTTGAGTTCGATATATGAAACAGCCTTTGAGTCAGAACCCTGAGAAATTGCGTGCTGACTGTATGAGATGAATTCGTACTTGTCAAGACCGACCTTTTTGATTGCATTGAAGAATGCGTCAATAGGTCCGTTGCCGACACCGCTGAGAGAAACCTCTTCGTTACCGTTAATCTTCATCTTGCCCTTAAAGTGAACATAATCATTGCCGTTTTCGCTCTCTTCATAAATCTTTCTGCTTGAGAGAACATATTTCTGCTTATGCTCAAGATAATTCTTCTCGAACACCTCAAACAGCTCTTTCGGAATAAGCTCTCTGCCAAGCTCCTCGCATTTTGCCTGAACAAGCTTTGAAAATTCGGGATGCATTCTCTTCGGAAGGTCATAACCGAAGTTATTGTTCATAACAAAAGCTGCACCGCCCTTACCGGACTGTGAGTTGATTCTGATAATCGGCTCATACTCTCTGCCGACATCGGCAGGGTCAATCGGAAGATACGGAATTTCCCAGTACTCAGTTCCGCTTTCTTTCATATACTTCATACCCTTGTTGATAGCGTCCTGATGTGAGCCCGAGAATGCTGTAAATACAAGCTCGCCGATATATGGCTGACGAGGGTCAATCTTCATATTTGTGCAACGCTCGTAGATTTCACGGAGCTTTGGAAGATTTGAAAAGTCAAGCTTAGGATCAACGCCCTGTGTGAACATATTAAGTCCCATTGTAACGATATCCATATTACCTGTACGCTCACCGTTGCCGAAGAGTGTACCCTCAACTCTTTCAGCACCTGCAAGCAATGCAAGTTCGCCTGCGGCAACACCGCATCCACG
>ENA-OPST01000450-OPST01000450.1-human-gut-metagenome-genome-assembly--contig:-NODE-450-length-11414-cov-2.416322_pt1 | contig 11414 bp, 9 predicted proteins | sample MGYA00241812_ERZ501915 | MGnify/ENA primary metagenome ERZ501915 (study PRJEB25962, sample SAMEA2042453) | human gut metagenome | biome: human gut; feature: human-associated habitat; material: faeces...
CCGCGCCCGCCTCCCTTACGGTCCGGCAGGCGCGGCATCAAATCATTTTTTATACCATTCGTCTGCTTAGTATGTTAACTCCGGATATTTCTCTACAACTGCTTTGTAGAACAGATCTAATGCCTCTTCTTTGGTAGCTGTTCCTTCGAAGTAGTTCTTCATTGCGTTCTGGAACTCTTCGTTACATCCCTGATCGTATGCAGAAAGGTTGCTTAAATCAAGTTTGGAAACGCCTGAGCTGTAAATGCCAAGTGGGTTCTGTCCGCCTAAGATCTTGCTTGAATAGGAGCTGTCTGCCATCTCAGCGATTACATCCTGGTTGTTTACAAAGTCATCATCTTTCTCGATGATCTCTCTCATAACATCATCATTGGTTGTCATCTGAAGCATGATATCTTTTACAAGGCTCTGGTTATCAGTTCCGTTTGCTGCACAGATCCATGTACCACCCCAGAAGAAGCCCTGCGGTCCTTCGGTTGCTCCCCAGCCACCGTTGTAACCGATACTGCCTTCGGTATCTGCTGCCATTGAGAAGTTTACTAACCATGCAGGTCCAAAGTAGCAGAATACATTTCCTTCCGGATAGAAGCCTTTCTTCCAGTCATCACTCCACATATCATATGTTCCTGTCTCGCCTGCATCTACAAGCTCTTTGGAATCATCCACCCATTTCATAATGTTGTCATCAATATTGATCTTGCCATCAACAACCCATTTGGAAGTAACGTTGTTGGAATATACACGGTATGTATCATTTACGGAAGATGTGATGGTGTAGCCGGCATCTTTCATCTTCTTTGCTGTATCATTGAATGTATCCCAGTCTTTTACATAGTTCTGAACTTCTGAAGGATCATCAGATCCTAATACTGCTTTTGCTGCATCTCTGTTATAGAATAATACGCCAGGACAGCCCTGCCATGAAACACCTTTTAATACACCGTTGGAATCGGTAACAACATCTTTGGTGTACTGATACTGTTTGGAAAGATCTGAATCAGTAATTCCAAGATCTGATACTGCCATTGTGTAGTCGGTATCTACATATTTTAATGCATAATCAGCTTCTACTAAAAAGATATCAATCTTGTCATCTGCTGCTGCATCGGCCTGTTTTAATAAGGTTGCGTCCAGGTTGTTCTGATATGCATTGTCATCGTTTGGTGTAATGTTCCATTTTACAGTTACATCACCGATCGTACCTGTGGTTGCATCCACCTCAGTATATCCCGGATAATGATCTGTAACACGGCTCTTAAACTCTTCGTTCCAGCAGTAGATGTTAAGTACTTTTCCTTCATCTGAAGCACTTGCATCAGATGCTGTTTCGGTTGCCGGAGCAGCTTCGTCTGTGGCTGCTGCGTCACTGCTGCCCGTATCTGCTGAGCTGCTGTTTCCGCTGTTTCCGCTGTTTCCACTGTTTGTGCTGGTGTTTGCTGCGTTATTCCCGCCGCATCCTGCCATCATGGTTACAAGCATTGCTGTACATAATAATGTGCTAACGATTTTCTTCTTCATAGAAAACCCTCCTCCTTAATATGTGGTCTTTTGACCATTGTTTTTGTTGTTTTTCTGCTTTGAAAGCAGATAGTTCAGAATCTTTTGCTGCTCTTTTGTATAAACTTGACCTGTTGGTCAGTTTGTTTTGAAGAAATCTGCCGGCTTTATTCTTTCGGCTGAATTGCACCTACGGACTGTCCCGGTACTAAACTTCCTTCTATAACGACTCTCTCTACGAGAGTTGTTCTCGGTTTCTCAATGGAGCCAATCAGCCGCTTGGCTGCCTCACTCCCGATCAGCTCTGTGTCCTGTCTGATCGTCGTAAGCTGAGGATGTAACAACTGCGACATCCTCGTTCCGTCATATCCTGCAATCGAAATATCCCGCGGAATCCGAAGTCCCATCTCTATGATGACGTTCCTTCCTCCTATTAAAGAGGTGTCATCTGGATAAATGATACAGGTTGGCGGATCTTCTAAATTGAGCAGCTCTTTTGTCTGTTTTGCTGCCTCCCTGGTCTCTAAGTAATCTGCTGTCCGGATGTATTCATCCGGAATCTTCAGACCAAGTTCATCCCCCGTCCGGTAGAAACTTGCCAGCCGGTCTTTCGTAACGTAAGAAGCCTGCTGCCCATGAATATATGCAATTTTCCGATGTCCCTGCCCGTATATATATTTTACAAGATCTTCAATACCCTGAATATTGTTGGAACTGACTGCCGTACAGTTATGATGTACATAATCAATCGTAACGACCGGCAGGTCACTATTCATCAGTTCTAAGACATCCGGGTCATTGAAATCGGCACAGACGATTGCAACTCCTTCAAAATTCCGGTATCTGCAATGTTCATAATAGGACATCTTGCGATTTTCAAAACAGGTATTGATAAATGTAATGTCATATCCCTGTTTCTCCGACTGAACTTTTAATCCATTCAGCACTCCGGAAAAATACTCATGTGTCAAACCGCTTCCCGCCTCCTCTTCAAAGAGAACTCCTATATTATAAGAACGGTTTGTCTTTAGTGCTCTCGCCGCCGCATTTGGAAAATAACCAAGTGCTTCTGCTGTCTTTCTGACACGGCTCTTTGTCTCTTCGCTGATATCTCTCTGGTCATTTAAAGCCTTGCTTACGGTGGCAGTAGATACTCCACATTTCTCTGCAATCGTTTTTAATGATACCATGGAAACCTCCAGCTTCTCTTTGAAAACGAAATCCTGTTTCCGAAATATTTCTTAATCGTTTTCGTACTTTTACTATATGTCATCCATAAGCAAATTGCAACTGATTTTTGGCAATTCGTCGCTTTTTACACTTTTTTGCAGTAGTTTTTGTGCATTTTTACATTAAATATTAGACCAATTATCTGTAATCTCAGTACTTTGTATCTACTTCTTATACGTTTTCGTAAAATATTTTAATTATTCATCAGAAAATAGCTATTGTCGCTTTCATCCATAAAAGTATATTTTTTTTGTTTAATCTGCTATATTTGCCTGTTTTTCAATGTTTTGTATTGATTTTTATTCTTTCTGAATATATACTTTTTATTAAAGAATGAAAACTTAATCGTTTTCGAAATCGTTACTTATCAATATTTATGTATATGGAGGATTTTATTATGAAATTCGGTTATTTCGATGACACCAACAAAGAATATGTCATCACATCTCCAAAAACACCACTGCCATGGATCAACTACCTTGGTTCCGAGAACTTCTTTTCTCTGATCTCAAACACCTGCGGCGGTTACAGTTTCTACAAAGATGCAAAGTTACTCCGCCTGACCAGATACCGCTATAATAATGTACCGCTCGATTCCAATGGACATTACTACTATATTAAAGATGGTGACACGATCTGGAATCCGGGCTGGATGCCTTCCAAAACAGAACTGGACGCTTACAGCTGCCGTCATGGTATGGGTTATTCCGTATTTAAAGGAACCAAAAATAAACTGACCGCAGAGCTTACCTCTTTTGTTCCGGTTGGCGAGACCTGTGAGGTCGGCAAACTTTCCCTTACCAATGAGAGCGATGAGACCCGCAATTTTTCTGTTTTCTCATATGTAGAGTTTTGTCTGTGGAATGCCATGGATGACATGACCAACTTCCAGCGTAACTTCTCTACCGGAGAGGTTGAGATTCACGCCGGTGGCTCCCAGCTCTTCCACAAGACAGAATACAGAGAACGCCGCAATCACTATGCTGTATATGCTGTAAATGCCTCTGTTGACGGATTTGACACAGACAGGGATTCATTCTTAGGTGCCTACGGCGAAAACAGCGCGCCTTCCGTTGTAGTAAATGATCAGTCTAAGAACTCTGTTGCAAGCGGCTGGGCTCCTGTCGGCTCTCATCACCTAAAGGTAGCTCTTGAGCCGGGCGAAGAAAAAACATATATATTTGTACTTGGATATGTAGAAAACCCTGTGAACGAAAAATGGGTTGGACGCGCTGAGGATGGAATCATAAACCGAGCTCCTGCCGATGCACTCCTCGCAAGATTTGACACCACCGAAAAAGCCGATGCTGCTTTAGCAGAGCTTAAGGCTTACTGGGATAAGCTGCTTGGTCACTTTAGTATCTCTTCATCGGAGGAAAAGCTTGACCGCATGGTAAATGTATGGCATCAGTATCAGTGCATGGTTACCTTTAACATGAGCCGCTCTGCTTCTTCTTTTGAATCAGGCATCGGACGAGGCATGGGCTTTAGGGATTCCTGTCAGGATCTGCTTGGCTTCGTGCATCTGATTCCGGACAGAGCCAGGGAGAGAATACTCGACATCGCAGCCACACAGTTTGAGGATGGCTCTGCTTATCATCAGTACCAGCCTCTCACCAAAAAGGGCAATGCCGACATAGGCTCAGGCTTTAACGATGACCCTCTGTGGCTTATCGCTGCTGCCGCTGCTTACATCAAGGAGACAGGCGACTACTCTATTCTTGACGAGTCAACACCATATGACAGCGATCCTTCAAAGGCAACTGACTTTATGGAGCATCTGCGCCGCTCCTTCAACTATACAATCAATCATCTCGGACCTCATGGTCTGCCACAGATTGGACGTGCTGACTGGAACGATTGTCTGAACTTAAACTGCTTCTCCGAGGAGCCTGGTGAGTCCTTCCAGACCTTTGGACCATCTGAAGGACCTAATGCCGAATCTGTTTTTATCGCAGGCATGTTTGTAAAATATGGAAAAGACTATGTAAAAATCTGCAGACACAAGGGACTTTGCAACGAGGCTGATACAGCCCAAAAGGCTATTGAACAGATGGAAAAGACCGTCATGGATGCCGGCTGGGATGGCGAGTGGTATCTTCGTGCATACGACCACTACAAGCACAAGATTGGTTCCAAGGAATGTGAGGATGGAAAAATCTTTATTGAGCCACAGGGCTTTTGTGTTATCGCTGAAATCGGAAAGGATGAAGGGCTCTGCCTTAAGGCAATGCAGTCTGTTGAGAAATATCTTGATACTAAATATGGCATCGTGCTCTTGCAGCCGCCTTACCACAGATATCATGTGGAGCTTGGTGAAATCTCTTCTTATCCACCGGGATACAAGGAGAATGCCGGCATCTTCTGCCACAACAATCCTTGGATTTCTATAGCTGAGACTGTTATCGGCCGTGGAAACAGAGCATGGCAGGTATACACCCGGACCTGTCCTGCATACATTGAGGATATCAGCGAAATTCACCGCACCGAGCCTTATGTATACAGCCAGATGATTGCCGGAAAAGACGCTCCTAACTTTGGTGAAGCAAAGAACAGCTGGCTGACAGGTACTGCTGCATGGACCTTCCTCGATGTCTCACAGTACATCCTCGGTATACGTCCTGACTATGATGGTCTCATCATAGATCCTTGTATTCCTGACACTATGGACGGCTTTACAGCTAAGCGCAAGTTCCGTGGCAATACTTACCACATTACGGTCAGAAATCCTGCTCACGTACAAAAGGGTGTGACAAAGCTCATCGTGGATGGCGTTGCTATTGATGGCAATATGATTCCGGCTATTAACGGAACCGGACACGATGTTACAGTCGAGGTTACAATGGGTTAGAGATACCAGACGGCCTCTGTACTGCTTCAAATATGACCCGGAATACGAAAATGCCGCCGTAGAGCAAGCTCTACGGCGGCATTTAAACTGCTGGTGATGTTCTTCCCATGTCTTTATTTCTTCTCCAAAGGATGCTGTTATGTAATTGAGACCTTCCACATATGCTCCTCTGTCTCTCCCATGTGAAACAGCTCCACAGTCTGTTCATCATGAGTATCATCAGGTTCATAGTTGCCAAGAAGATGTATAAGATACTTCTCCTGCTCATCTGATGTAGAGACCTTATCAATGTGTTTTTGCAATTCCTCAAGAAGCTGCTTTGGCTCCATGTCGGCATCGACTTCGATTCCAAAGCACTTCTTCGCAAGACCTGCAGTATAATACAGCTCGTAGTTACTTACAAGCACTGATTTTTGGCGTAAGCATTTGAGTATGATGCTTTGTCTGGCTATTGATGTAATCATATTATTCCTTTCCGAGTTAGCTGGAATACCTCTAAGTCCAAGTTATTTCCATTATACCCTATTTGCTTTTTGTTTCAAGAGTACAACATGATATAGCTAAAGATAACTTAAGAGAGTCCTATGAAGTGGCAACAAATCCCGTCAGGAAATAATAAAGTGCTCCCAGTGCCTTTCCAATAGCCATAGAAATCACTATAATCCCAAGACCGGCGCGAAGCTTCATGCGCTTATATATAATAGGGAATGTGTGCAGTATTTCTGCGAGTGCAACTGCAATACAGCCGACAAATATGCCGACACACAATCCATATATTGCAATAATTATATTCCCACAGATATTGCTTACAGGTACTTTGGGCATATTTGCAAAGCCCAGATTATATGCCGTATCAAGCACTGATGATATATTACCTGCCACCACACCACATATCATGACATTTTCTATAAGTATTATATTTTCTATCCTGCTGCACCGAAGTATACGCGGCACCACTCCTATCACGAGCACAAATGCAAATACACCGGCTGACACTCCTGCCCCTGCTAAAAACGCTATCACTGACAAAATTATTTCACGCAATATATATTCAAACATCCTGCTTTTCCTTTACCTTGTCTATTATTGTGTTCCATGTATCCTTATTATGCTTATCCATCTCCACCTGAATCGGTGTGACATCGTCGGATAGCTTACGCTTTCCGATATGATTAAAAAACAGTATGATTCCGACCGCCAGACCAATGCAGTAAAACACCTCAAGCACCGACACCTGTGGCTTTTCCACTCCCATTATCTGCTTATAAAAATGCTCAAACACACCTGATATCGAAATATCATTATTGAAAGCCATGATTGTAAAAGCTGAACCAAAAAATATGAGTATACACACCGCTGCAACCTTTAGTGCTTCAAGAATCTTATTTTTGCTGTTGTCGTCATACTCTACAAGTACCTCCGGCTCACCAATGCTTATAACCTGTGCATCATCATAGATTTCCGTGATTTGCTCTATTATTTTCATTACAGATATCACGCTCTTTTTACCGCGTATCTTGTCCACGATCATTCCCTTTATCTGTCCCTCATAGCGTGAATATTTACAATACACACTTGCTATGTCATTGATGCAGACCTGCCTGCGGTGAAGTGTTTTCTGCTGTTCTGCGCGTATATACACGAGAATTTTTTCTTTTGAGCTATCAGTATGCTCCGGCATTTTCATGCTCCCTTCGATTAATATTCATATGTATATAATTTCCATTTATTTTGATTTTATACACAAAATACACACATGTAATTAAATCAATATTTTTAGTGCGATATATTGTTTTTTTCGTGCAAACATCATAAAATAAATATAATTAATCTAAAGAGTGAGGTAACAAATGGCATACACTAAGGAAATACTGACTCTCGCCGTGGAAATTGGCGACTGTATGCTCAGAAACGGTGCAGAAATCTACAGAGTGGAGGACACTGTGGTTCATATACTAAGTTCATATGAGGTGGAGGAATTTGACGTATATGTGCTGTCAAACGGAATATTTGCAAGTGCAAATGAGAACAAGGAGGATGCCTGCAGCATCGTGCGCCACGTACCGCTTGGTGCTGTCAATCTGGCAAAGATCAGCGCGTTAAACCAGCTCGCAAGGGACATATGTGACCAGAAAATCTCCCTGATCGACTCATGGGACAGGCTTGAGCAGTGCAAAAATATTCCTAATTACAAAAAAAGCGCACAGATTTTCTTCTGTGGGCTTGGAAGTGCCTGCTTTTGCTATCTTTTTGGCGGGAACTGGCTTGACTTTGTTTTTGCATTTGTTATAGGCTCACTGGAGCAGGTGCTTTTGTTTGGTCTTAAAAAATATAAGTTCACAAGGATTATAACCAATATTCTTGCCAGTCTTTTTGTGACACTGCTTGCCACCGCAAGTACACTTACAGGGCTTTCTCTTTTACCTGATAAAATCATTATAGGAGCTATCATGCCACTTGTTCCGGGAATAGCATTTACAACATCTATCAGGGATATATATAACGGGGATTATCTGTCCGGTACAATACATCTGCTCGATGCACTGATTACAGCCGTGTGTGTTGCTGTGGGAGCATGTCTGCCGTTTGTTGTGATGAAATATATTGGAGGGATTTAAGCTATGGAGTTTATAATACAATTTATTGTGGCTCTCTTTGCCACATTATCGTTTGCAGTTATTTTTTCCGCTCCAAAAAAGGAGCTGTTTTACTGCGGTTTTACAGGAGCGCTTGGCTGGATCATCTACTATATAATGGTTCAGTTTGATATGGGTGTTGTGTTTCCATCGCTTATCGCGACACTGTGCCTTACGATAATGGCGCGCATTTTTGCTGCGGCACGCTCTATGCCTGTGACAGTTTATCTGCTTTCCGGTATCTTTCCTCTTGTGCCCGGAGCAGGAATTTTTTACACGGCATATTATCTTTTTACGAATGACAGAGCACTTTCCTCCTCAAAGGGTATTGAAACCTTTGAGGTGGCGGGTGCCATCGTGCTCGGTATCATATTCGGGTTTGGCATACCGCAGAGTTTGTTTAATCTATTGAAGCCTAAGAAAAAATGAATTACTTGAACTATGTCAAATTTGCAATTTTCTGCGCCAGATCCTCGAGATACTCCCAACGCTCCATTTTCTCCATCAGCTGTCCCTCGAGGTCTTCCTTTTCCTTTGTGAGTTCGTTTAACTTACCAAAGTTAGTGGCATTCTTTACCATCTCATCATCTATCTCAGAAAGCCTGTTTTCCAGCTTTTCTATGTCAGCCTCTATCGTCTCGTACTCTTTTTGCTCTTTGTAGGTAAATTTGAGCTTTTTCTCATGACCCCAGGTTTCCATGGATTTCTTCTTCCGGGCTTCTTTTGAGTCTGTACCATCTGATGCAGTATTCCCCTGTGCTCCTGAAGCGGATGCTCCTGTGGATGATGCATTTTCCGATACAGCTTTTCCTGATGCAGGCTGTGGACGTTTATTCATATAGTCGGTGTATCCGCCCTCATACTGTACGATTTTTCCGGCTCCCTCAAATGCAAAAATACGCTTTGCGATCCTGTCAAGGAAATACCTGTCATGGGATACCGTGATGACTATTCCGTCATAGCCATCCAGATAATCCTCTAAAATAGCCAGTGTCTCGACATCAAGGTCATTGGTCGGCTCGTCAAGTATCAATACATTCGGTGCGCTCATCAGCACACGAAGCAGATAGAGTCTTCTCTTCTCTCCACCCGAGAGCTTGCCTACCGGGCTGTACTGCTGCTCCGGTGGGAATAAAAACCTCTCAAGCATGGCAGATGCTGACACAAGTCCGTCTGCCGTGCGCACAAACTCGGCTGCTTCTTTCACATAATCTATCACACGAAGCTCAGGCTCTATATCCACTTCCTGACCGAAATATCCTATCTTTATCGTCTGTCCTATCTCTACCTCACCTGAATCAGGCTCGATAAAACCTGCGATTATCTTCATGAGTGTGGACTTTCCGCAGCCGTTTTTGCCTACAAAACCGATACGGTCATTTTTCAGGAAAATATACGTAAAATCCTTTACACAGACGATATCTCCGTATGCCTTTGAAATATCATGAAGCTCTATGGTTGTCCTTCCCATACGCGATGAAACCGATGAAAGCTCAACTTTTCCGTCTGTCTGCGGTCCTTTTTGGTCTCGCAGAGCCTCATATCTTTGGATGTGTGCCTTCTGCTTTGTGGAACGAGCTCTTGCGCCGCGCTGCATCCACTCTATTTCTTTTCTAAGGATGGACTGACGCTTGCGCTCACTTGCCCTCTCGCTCTCCTCCCTGGCTGCCTTAAGCTCAAGAAAGCCCGAGTAGTTTGTATCATAGCTGTAGGTCTGTCCCTTGTCCACCTCAACGATTCTGTTGCAGACACTGTCTAGAAAATAACGGTCATGTGTGATCATGATGATTGCACCCCTGAAACGGCGCAGATAATCCTCAAGCCACTCCACCATCTCGTAGTCTAAGTGGTTGGTCGGCTCGTCCAATATAAGCACATCACACGGCTTAAGTACGACTGTTGCAAGCGCAAGCCTCTTTCTCTGTCCTCCTGAGAGCTCACCGGTCTTTTGCGCCATATCTGTGATATCAAGCTTCATAAGAAGTGACTTTGCATCACTTTCTATACTCCAGCGCATGTCCTCATCCAACTGCGAGGTAACCACACGGCCCATCACATGTTCAAGTGCCGTCTCGTCCGGGTCAAACTCCGGATTCTGCGGCAGATAGTTTATCACTATATGATTTGCTGTGGTGACAGTTCCCTCATCCGGCTCTTCATCACCAGCCACAATCTTTAAAAGTGTAGACTTTCCTGTACCATTTATACCTATGATACCGATTTTTTCATTTTCCTGTACATAAAAGGAAGCTTTAGAAAAAAGCTTCCTTCCAGTATATGACTTTGTTATATTTTCGACATTAATGATGTTCATCTTCTCGTATTTTCTCCTCCCTCTCATGCTCCTGCTTCTCCTTGGCCTCAAGGATTGCCTCATTGAGCGAAAGCATCTTTGCATCAAGCTGTCCTACGATACCTGCACACTCACGCAGATCGCGGCTGATATACTCAGGTGCATTGCCCTCGAACTTGTAATATATCTTGTGCTCAAGGCTTGCCCAAAAATCCATAGCTATTGTACGAATCTGTATCTCAACCTTTGTGTCCTCCACCTTGTTTGAAAGAAAAATAGGCACCGAAACAATCATGTGGTAGCTCTTGTAGCCGCTCGCCTTCGGATGCTTCATATAGTCCTTTACCGATATGACGGTCAAATCATTCTGCCTGCCAATCATCTCAGCAAGCCGGTATATATCAGATGTGAACGAGCACACGATTCTGATGCCCGCTATGTCTTTTACATATGTGACCATATTCTCTATGGTGCTCTCGTAGCCACCCTTTTTGAGCTTCTTTACTATGCTTTCAGGAGTCTTGATACGCGACTTTATGTACTCTATCGGATTGTAATTATGTATGTGAACAAACTCGTCATTTAATATTTCGAGCTTAGTATTGACCTCTTTCAGTGCAGAATTGTATAGAAACATCATAGTCTCCCAGCTATCAATGCCCTCCGCAAACTCTTGTTCCATTAAAAACCTCCCTGTGATCTATTCGCCTGTATATTTATCAGACTCTTCTAATCAATTATAGCATATTTATTCGCATAATTGGCAAATTATACCTATTATTTATATATTTTTTATTCTTGTTATTTTATATGTGGTAAATAGTAACCCGAGAATCCCATTTGTAACCCAAGAATCCCCGTTTGTAAATGAAAGTCCTGTTTTGTAACCGAGATTCCCGGTTTGTAA
>ENA-OPST01000453-OPST01000453.1-human-gut-metagenome-genome-assembly--contig:-NODE-453-length-11378-cov-2.258589_pt1 | contig 11378 bp, 9 predicted proteins | sample MGYA00241812_ERZ501915 | MGnify/ENA primary metagenome ERZ501915 (study PRJEB25962, sample SAMEA2042453) | human gut metagenome | biome: human gut; feature: human-associated habitat; material: faeces...
TTATACAGATGACCAAGCTGTCGAATGTCCGGGGAAGAATAACCTATATATCAAGCCATGCAAAGCAGGAACATCTGTATGCTGTCTATGAAACTACGGAAAGAAGTTACTGGACAGAACTTGCACGATGCAGCCAGCAGGAATTTAAGAAAAGCGGTGTTGAGGGAAATTGTATCGAGGCAAGAGAACTTATCATTGCCCTGCCTGAATCACTTTATGAACAGGGAATGCCCGATATGCTGCTAAAATCGTTTACGGATAAATTCAAAGAAAAGTATGGTGTGGAATGTGTTGCAGCACTTCACCACAATAAGCGTATGACAAATTTCCATATCCATCTTATCTTTTCCGAAAGGCAGTTATTAGCGGAGCCTGTTATAAAGATTGCCACAAGAAATATGTTCTATGATGAGCATGGTAATCATGTAAGGACTAAGAAAGAAATCCTTGATGAAGCTGGCAATATTCGCAAAAGATGTAAGGTTATAGGGAAAGGCGAGGTTTATGAGAAGAAGCTGTTTACCTCAAAGAATACGAGGTTCAAGCAGGAAGATTTTCTGGATGAGGTAAAACTATTCTATACCAGAATGATAAACCATTGGGTAACGGACGAAAAAGACAGATTAACAGTATTTGACCGCAATGGTCCATATCTTGCTACCAAGAAGATTGGTAGGAATAATCCAAAGGCAGAACAGATTGAGCAGGATAATAAGTTGCGGATGGACTGGAATCGGGAGGTTGACAGGGCAATCATAAGCAATGTTCCTATGGATGATATTTTACAGATAAAAAGGGAACATATCACAGAACCGATAAAAAGGTCGATTGAAATATATGGGAACAAACCTCAACGATTAGCATTGATACTTAATATGGCGATTACGGAACTGGTACTGCTGATATCGAAGGTGCTTGAAGCAGCCAGAGCTATTCGGAATAAGATACTGCATACAGATGTTACAAATGCCGAAAAAACAGATTTTGCAAGCAATATAGTGGTAGATAACACAGATAATACTTCTGCTATTGAAGAATCTACAAAAGTTGAGAATAAAATAACAACGCAAGAAGAAACAATCAAGGAAGTTAATGTTACAAAACCAGACAAGCCTGTAATGACACCAGAGGCAGCCACATATCCAAAGCTTAAAAAAATAAAAGCAGAGCTTGATAATCAGAATAATCTTATCTTTCAGGCTGAACAGCAACGGGGTAATCTTGAGATTGAATTATCTGATTTGAAGGGATTGGCAAAGCTTACAAGAAAAGCTGAATTACAGAGAAAGATTGATGAAAAGACTGATTATATCAATCGATTGAAGATAGGACTTTCAAATATGGTTCGTAACTACGGATTTGAGAACATGAATGAATTTTATCTAAGCTACAAGGAATCTCAAAATGCATATGCAGAGTATCAGCAGGAAGTTGATGACTGGAAGAAATCCAATGACAATGCAGAAACACCAATGAATAAGACAGAAATGATGTCAGAGAAACTTGCCCGATTGCAGAAAGATGTTGGAAAGTTTAGACAAAACAATAGAAGAACATTTGACAAAGAGATGAGGTAATACTCCGCTTCTTTAGAAATGATGTCCAGCCAATATTACTATAATATCAGATTAAAATGATTGATAAATCCTGACATTTTTGCTATTCTAATTATTATAGAAATATTGCAACGGAGGTAGACAGGCATGGCGGTCAGAGAGATAATCTTAACAGCACAGCACAGCACAGCACAGCACAGCACAGCACTCTGACTGCGCCTTTTTTTCGACTGTTCATATTCATAAAAGGAAACGGATAAAAGCATCAATAAATATGTACATGGATAAGATGTATGTATTTAGTGGTGCTTTTTCTGTCTGATAAGGGGGGATCATTTGATTTGAATTTAAAGCATGGTCATACATGGAAATTAAGAAAACGTATCTATTTTAATACTATATTTACAAAAACAAAGGAGGATTCAGATGAGAAGATTAAAGCATAATTTTAAGAAAGGAATGGCGTTTGTTCTTTCTCTTGCTATGGTGGCAGGACTGGTTCCTGCTATGTCAGGCGGAGCAAATAAGGTGCAGGCAGCATCCGGTTCGGGAACGGAACCAAGTGTGTCAGCCTATGCCACAAAGACACAGTTGATGGATAATACATTTGCCCCGAATGCAGATGGAACTGCAGAAAATTATGGAATGATTGTATTTGGTAAAAAATCAGATGGAACAACAGCACAGGAATGGTACATCTTAGGAAAGGATGAGGGTGTATCAGGGGATAATACCATCATCTTTGCCGCAAACCCCATAGCAACAGGGCAGAAGTTTAATTCAGACATAAGCAATAAGAATGATGAAAATCTATGGTCAGATTGTGTTTATAGTGAAGCGACTATAACAGAAGTATACGCAAATCACTACGGAGCAAGTGAACTTCGTGATACACTGCAGGGTATGGCTACGAATACATCCTACTTCACCTCAGCCGAGCAGGGCTTGATGAATGCCACCACAGTGACAACGAAGGATACGAAGAATAGTAGTGTAACCTATACCACCACAGACAAACTGTATGCGTTACAGGGAGATTATGATAATGACCAATACTTGTGGGCAGGAACCGATGACAGTACAGTACTTGCCATGTATAGTTACTGGGGCAGCTATTCTTCGAGCTACGATTTTTGGTTCTGGTCGCGCTCGCCTTACGCTGATGATGTTAGCATTGCGTTGGTAGGTATTCCGGGCCTGATTGTCGGCAACCGCTATGTTGACTACGATTTAGCTGTTCAGCCCGCTTCCAATCTGGATCTGTCATCTGTTCTCTTCGCATCTGCTGCGACAGCAGCATCATCTGATACAAAATCGGAAAAGATAACAGACAGTGCGGCGATGACTTTAAGACTGGACGGAACAGGTAAGGATATTGGTACAGTAACATATAACACCACAACAGGTGATATTAAGGTGGTGAAGGGTACCACATCACAAACCGTGGCACTTGTCGTACAGGGCAATGACGGAACAAATGACTGGTATTACAGTAAACAGATTACAGGAACAGAGACGATAAATGCTTCAGATATTAAGTCAGCACTCAGTTTGACATCAGATATAGATTTATCAGCCTGCAAAATCTGGCTGGAAACTACAGACAGTACCAGTAATCTGACTTATGCGGTAAATGCAACTGACATAATAAGTATCACATCAGTAGCAATTACAGATATTGATATTCCGGTGTCTAATACTGCTTTGGATACCGAAGCATCATGTACAACAGAAGGTGTAAAAAGCACCACACCACAGATTACATGGACACCAAGTGATACCACAGCGGGATATAATACGAGATACACGGCAAGCATTACACTTACAGCAGCTACAGGCTACGAATTTGCAGATAATGTGACAGCTACCGTATCAGGCAATACCGCAACGAGTGTTACAAAGAATGCTGCAGATGATACATTGACAGTAACCAAAGAATTTACAACAGACAAGAGAAAGATAGAAAGTGTAGCTGCGCCGACAGTACCGGAAAATAATACATTTACAGCTTACTATGGCTATGATGGATATGATACAACGCCTATAAGCGGAACGAACACGGAGCTTGGAAAGACGGCAACAGTAACATTTGAAGGAACAACGTCACCAACTACAGAAGATATGGCTGTGACATGGACCATTGAGAGTGACGGAGGAGTTTATGACAAAACGCCGGAAGCAGAGAACATCTTTAGGTGGACAATCCCTGAATCTGCATTGACGAATTATAATGCTGCTGACTGTCAGGGCTATGATATAAGTACAGGCAATATCACAGGCACGATTACGGTTAAGAATAAAGCCGCAACCCCTGTCGCCATCACCGGAACAGACAGCAGTATAACATATACAGGTGAAACCGTTGATGTATCACAGTATTTTAGCATCGACAATAATGCAGGAGCTGCAACATATACACTTGTTACTGGAACGAATGGCGGAACCGGAGAAGGCACGCTTTCAGATACAACACTTACCGTAACCCATACAGGAACCTTTAAGATTAAGGTAAGTACTGCAGCAAATGGAATCTTTGCGGCAGGAGAGAAAACAGTTACTCTTACGGTAGATAACGGAACCATCCTGTATACGGCAACGGATTACAGCACAACCTATGATGGACAGCCACACAGCATCAGCGTGAGCGTGACCAATCCTGAAGGAACAGATGTAACCTACAGCACAGATGGCGTAACCTACGGCAGTGATAATCCTTCTTTTAGCAATGAAGGTACGCATACCGTATACTATCGGATTACGAAGGATAACTATACCACCGTTGAGGCTTCAAAGACAGTAACCATAAATAAAAAGCCTGTTACCATAACAGCACAGGAACAGGATATTGTCTGGGGTAATGATATTAACCAAAGTCTGTATACCGTATCAGAGGATGGACTCATTACAGGTGACAGCATTAAAGAAATAACCCTTACACCAAGCACAACAGCTCGTACAGAGAATGGAACGATCTCCGTAAGTGGTGTGAAGATTGAAAATGCTGCAGGTGCGGATGTGACAGCCAACTATGATATCACAATGGCTAATGGTAATTTGAAGATTACCCACAATACAGCCCTTGCTCCTGAGCGGATTGAAGCATCAAAGACAAAGACCACGTATACAGCAGGCGATACCCTGAAAGTGGATGACCTTGCAGTCACTGTGTACTATGCAGACGGATACAGTGAACCTGTGCAGGATTATACAACCAATGTATTCGCAATAGATATGTCAGCGGATGGAGATAAGATACTGACAGTATCATATACTAAGAATGGCGTAACAAAGACAAAGGATATTACAATAAAGGTAAATGCAGCTCTGGCATCTTATAAAATTATATCTGGTGCAGACAGTGAGTGGAAGCAGAATACAGACAGAACCATCACTATCGGAGGAAATGGAGAATTTTCTAAATTTGAAAGCGTAAAAGTAGATGGAAGCATAATTGATGCAAAGAACTACACCGCAAAAGAAGGTTCAACGATTATTATCTTAAAGGCAGATTACCTGAAAACACTTTCTGTCGGAACACATTCATTTGAAATCGTATGGGCAGATGGTTCAGCAGTTACAAGCTTTAAGGTAAGCAAGAATACATCAGATAATGAAGGTAGTAAAGACAACAACGGTAATAAGGACAACAGCAATGATAATCCAAATAGTAATCCGGCAGCTGTACCTGATGACAAGAAAACTAATGGCAGTAACAGTGGAAATAATACAGACGACAGCCAGCAGATAACAGCACCTCAGACTGGCGATAACAGCCATCCAATGCTCTGGGTGACATTATTAGCTGCTTCACTTGCCGGTCTGCTTGCATTGTTAAGTGTACGCAGGAAAAAAGATGAGGAATAATATGCAGCGTTAAGACTTACGGCATATAATTTCATAAAAGGGATAACCGGGTTGTGCTCGGTTATCCCTTTTAAGATGGAAGCATTTCAGTAAGTGTATCACCAAAATCTACGATACGGACTTTCTTTCTCTTTGTCGGTCCAATCTCAGTTTTGTGTCTTGCTCCATTGTAGCGGATACTTCGTCTTACAGTCAGATATTGTTCCTCAAGGTTAATGTCCTGCCATGTCAGTCCACATACTTCGCCAAGTCGTAAACCTGTAAAATATGCGATCTGGATTGGTATCATAGCTTCGATTATCGTACTATACCGAATCGGGATTTTTTGCTGATAAAAGATTGGCTAGTCGATTCTTTGCTGTCTCAGGATTTTTGGAATACAGTCTTACAATATCGCCCATATCATTAAATGCGTTGATGGTGTGTGTGATTTCTCTAAGGAACATAGATCCAGGTCTTTGGAAAAATCACTTTCGGACTGTTCCATATCATAAGGGAGTTTATTCAGAATGGAAGTCATTGCATCACGAATCTGTAATTCTCTTTTATCCGTAATGTCTGTTTCGTATTCGTCAGTCTCACCTTTCAGCCATTCCACAGATACATGAAGTGCATCTGCCAGACCCTCTAAGGTCATTTTCTTGGTGTTATCAATCGTTCCTGCTTCGTATCTCTGAATCGTGGATGCTGTCACGCCCATCGTCCACACAATTTACGAAAAGTGCTGTGAGAAGTCCTACCAATAGCACCAAAATTCTAAAGTATAGTAAGTGGAATTTAAAATTTCTCTTAAAAAACAATCTATATGATTATATTTATCGGAGAAAATGACGATACAGATAATATATTAGAAATTTTGGGGTTTGATGAGTATTTGTAAAACCATTGAAACAATTTCAACAACATCAACCAAATTTTCTTACGGATATTATAAACAAACAATTAACTGTGTTATCAAAACATTAATTGTGAATGAATGGATTCAGACAAGGAGGACAAAGGATATGTCAATGAATGTGAACACAACTGCTACTACCTATGGAAACTATCAAAACAACTACCAAACAAGTGGAACTGATAAGAGAAATGAAACTACAAAATCTACTAAAACTACAGAAACTAAGAAAAGTTCAGTAGAAAGTTTAGGTGAAAAAAATCTAAGCCGAGCAGCTCAAAAAGTTCTTAAAGATCTTCGAGGGTCAAGAAATGATATGGATTTTTATGTAGCAGATTTTGAGAATGGTGATAATGCCAAAGATATTTTATCAAGAAGCGATAAAGAGTTTACTGTCATTTTTTCAAAGGAAGAAATGGAAAAAATGGCATCAAACTCCAAGTATTATGCCGAAAAAATGCATAGCATTCAAGGTGCTTTGCGTATGTCAGAAGAAATTAACGCACAGTTTGGATTTGAACGAGCATTCGGAAAAACAACTGAAATTGGAAACAGCATAGATAGTGACATGAAAATCACAAAATTCGGTATTTCTTTTAATAGTGACGGAAGCACCTCATTCTTTGCTCAGTTAGAAAAAACTTCTGAAAATCAGAAAGATTACCTTGAGAAAATTCAAGAAAAGAAAGCTGCCGAAAAAAAAGAAGCTAAGAAAAAAGAGCGTTCAACGCAAGTCAATATAAAAAGAGCTACTGTTGAAGCTAATTCAAAAGAAGAACTTTTAGACAAGATAAAAAATATCGAATGGGATTCTATCAAGCCAGAGGATAATAAAATTGGCAGTAGATTTGATTTCTCAATTTAGTATATTTAGGTGGGGATAATTATACAAAATGTGTGGAGGTAAATTACTTATAAGAAAACGAATTTTTTCTATTGTATTGTGTGTTGTACTGCTTCTTTCAATGAATGTTACCGCTTTTGCTGCTGAGTCACAGGAAAATTATATAGAAACTGAGAAGTCAGTTACATTTGAAGTTACACCAACAGCTTTAACAGCTGGTTCATCAAGACATTCGGTTGGAATGTTAAATTCCTTTTTTGGAACATATGATACCGTAGCAACTTCTGCTCTTGGTTCATTTACTATGATGAGAAAACAAAGCTGTGGTGCAATGGTCCGGCATATATAGCTGAATTGTATAGGGAAGAGTTAAAGAAATCCGGATATCAGATTTGAGATGAATGCATATCCAGTTGCTGTTAAAAATTTCCGCTATTATATCGTTGTGACAACTTAATATTTCAGAAGAATGATGTATAAATTACGAAAAATTGCCCATACTATCTCCAAAACGAAAAGGAGACTGATACAATGAAAAAAATGAAATATTTATTGGCACTTTGCCTGATACTCGCTGCTGCAAGCGCTTTTGCAGCCTGTGGAAACAATAGTAATGTGGCAGACACTTCAATGGTTGAAAATACACAAAGAGGTGGCTCTGCCGCCGACGATGCCGGTAAAGCTGGAAAGGATATCATAGATGGCGCCGGAAATGCCGGCAAGGATGTGATAGACGGCGCAGGCGATGCCGGAAAAGATGTGATAGACGGCGCAGGTGATGCCGGCAAGGATGTAATAGACGGCGCAAAGGATGCCGTAGATGATGCCGGAAATGCCATAAAAAAGAGTGTTGATGGTGGAAACAACAACTAACAGCTATTTATAAAAAGAAAACAGTCACTATATATGCTTCAATGGCTGCAAAAACAAAAGCACCGACAACATCGCTGATAAAATGCACACCTGATATCACACGGACACAGGCAATGATAGCTGCAAGGACTGAAAGCAAAATGCTGATGAACCATAAAGGCGAGGCAGCAGGTGAGCATATTAAAACGGTAAATGCAATTATAAATGCAGAAAAAACGTGCCTGCTTGGAAAAGACCTGCCGTGGGTATCCTTTGGAATGACAGGCGGCATATCAAATTTTTCGTATGGGCGTGGTCTGTTTACGATATATCTGAAAACCGATACTGCAATAAAGCCGACAAACGGAGCAATGATTGAGAGTGCAAGTATATGACCGGCTGTAAAGCACAGATACAGCACGTATACAGGGTATGTGATAAAAACTAAATAAGTGCATATTTTATTGATTAATTCAAGCTTTCGGGCTGCCCTGTTATTTTCACGGAATGGGGCAGTCATTTTTATGTATGTATTTTTTTTCATGATTATTTTCCATCGTTTATTTAAGAAATATTGTATTGTAACTGTCTAGAGTGGTGTCAACTGCCCTTGCGGTACTGCAGAGGTGTCATGCCATAGTGCTTTTTGAAGGCTCTGTTAAAATATGACAGGCTTTCAAATCCCACTTCACCGGAAATAGAAAGCACCGAGCTGTCTGAGCTTTGCAAAAGTCTCGCAGCCATGGTAAGGCGGTAGTCATTTAAATAGTCAACAAACGATGTGCCCATGGTCTCTTTAAAATATCTCATAAAATGAGACTCGGAAAACCCGGCTACATCAGCGATATCGGCAATGGAGATTTTGTCGGCATAATTATTTTCCACATATTTGAGCACAACCTTCATCTTATCAAGAGTCTTTTTGCTTTTTAGTGGCTTTGTAAGATTACGGCAGCGGTTATCAAGCACAAAAAAGAATTCGTAGAGCTTGCTCTTTATATAAAGCTGATAGCCCTGCGGCATCGTCTTGCAAATCTCATCGCATGCATCTATTGGAGCCACGACATCCTCGTAGTATGGATACACCGGTGTAAAAACCGTCGGAACTGTGAATCTGCCGGTTAAGAGAGGTGTAAGAAAATCCTCCTTGGTGTAATCGTACTTTCCGGGAAGCAGCATCGACAGGGAAAATATGATATTTTCGTACTCCATCGATTCATCCATATATTGGTCTATAGAGTGAAGCTGTCCCGGCAGTATCAGCACCAGGCTTGGCGCTGTGACATGGTACTCCTTAAAATCAACAGATATATGACCGCAGCCCTTCTTTATATAGATAAGCTCCATGTCGTCGTGCCAGTGCAGCGGAACTCCGGAAAAATCAAGAGGAATAGAGCACAGGTAGGTATTGTATGGGAACGTAAGCTCCACATGTGTTTTGTCTTCGTGATAATTTTCATATTCTAATATATTCATGATGATATTTTAGCATATTATTTCTTGAAAAGCCACTAAAAATACCGAAAAATGATAGGATTGTGCAAGTTTTCGACTGTATATTGCAAGAATTGTGTAGTGTAATGGATTATACTTGATTCATCAAATGACACAAAGAAGTTAAGCACGCTAAATGAAAATTAGTTAATTTGACACATTGGCGTGTACACATGATAACAGATTTGGGAGGAAATCAAAATGGCAATCATGCAGGAAATCGAAACAAAGCTTCAGAAGGGAATCAGCGTTAGTACAGACGAGGAAGTATACTACGCATTACTTGAGCTTGTAAAAGACAAGGCAGAGAAAAAGGTTTCAAACAAAGGAAAGAAAAAGCTCTACTACATCTCAGCAGAGTTCCTTATCGGAAAGCTTTTGTCAAACAACCTTATCAACTTAGGCATCTACGATGAAGTTAAAGAGACTCTTGAGAAGAACGGAAAGTCACTTGCTGAAATCGAGGAAATCGAGCTTGAGCCTTCACTTGGAAATGGCGGACTTGGACGTCTTGCAGCATGCTTCATAGATTCAATCGCAACACTCGGGCTCAACGGAGACGGTGTAGGCCTCAACTACCACTACGGATTATTCAAGCAGGTATTTGAGAACAATCTCCAGAAGGAGACTCCAAACCCATGGATTACAAAGGAGAGCTGGCTTACAAAGACAGATATCACATATCCTGTAAGCTTTGGTGGATTCACAGTACAGTCAAGACTTTACGATATCGACGTAGTTGGATACAATAACCGTACAACAAAGCTTCACTTATTCGACATCGAGTCAGTTGATGAGTCAATCGTAGGTGACACAATTGATTTCGACAAGGATGACATCAAGAAGAACCTTACATTATTCTTATATCCTGATGATTCAGATGATAAGGGACGCCTCCTTCGTGTATACCAGCAGTATTTCATGGTATCAAACGCAGCAAGACTTATCATTGCAGAGGCAGAGGCAAAGGGCTCTAATTTACATGACCTTGCTGATTATGCAGCAGTTCAGATTAACGATACACATCCATCAATGGTTATTCCAGAGCTTATCCGTCTCCTTCAGGAGAAGGGCATCCTGATGGATGAGGCTATTGAGATTGTATCAAAGGTTTGTGCATACACTAACCACACAATCCTTGCAGAGGCTCTTGAGAAATGGCCAATCAGCTTCTTGGAGAAGGCTGTTCCACAGCTTATGCCAATCATCCGTGAGCTTGACAACAAGGTTCGCGCAAAGGTAGCTGACGAGAGCACATACATCATCAAGGACGGTCTTGTACACATGGCACACATGGATATTCATTTCGGATATTCTGTAAACGGTGTTGCATACCTCCACACAGAGATTTTAAAGAATACAGAGCTCAATAACTTCTACAAGTTATATCCTGAGAAGTTCAACAACAAGACAAACGGTATCACATTCCGTCGTTGGTTAATGTCTTGTAACCCGGAGCTTTCAGCATACATCACAGAGCTTATCGGTGAAGGCTGGAAGAAGGATGCAAACGAGTTAGAGAAGCTTGGCAATTTCATCAATGATGACACTGTTCTCACAAAGCTTGTTGACATCAAGAACGCAAAGAAGACAGAGCTTGCTTCTTACTTAAAGAAGACTCAGAATCTCGACGTACCTGACAATTCAATCTTTGATATCCAGGTTAAGAGACTTCACGAGTACAAGAGACAGCAGCTCAACGTGCTTTACATCATCCGTAAGTACTTTGAGATCAAGGCAGGCAAGAAGCCATCTACACCAATCACATGCTTCTTCGGTGCAAAGGCAGCTCCTGCATATATCATTGCAAAGGATATCATCCATGCAATCCTCTGCTTACAGCAGATTATCAACAATGATCCTGAGGTAAGTC
>ENA-OPST01000466-OPST01000466.1-human-gut-metagenome-genome-assembly--contig:-NODE-466-length-11013-cov-1.348239_pt1 | contig 11013 bp, 8 predicted proteins | sample MGYA00241812_ERZ501915 | MGnify/ENA primary metagenome ERZ501915 (study PRJEB25962, sample SAMEA2042453) | human gut metagenome | biome: human gut; feature: human-associated habitat; material: faeces...
TTGTGTTAGTGTATTCATCTGGTTCAAGTCCAAATTTTAATCTAAGACTCATAACCGGTATGATTTCACCACGAAGGTTAATAACACCTTTAAAGTAAGGCTGAGCCTTTGGGATTCTTGTAATACGCTGATTTCTTACAATGTTGTCAACATATTTTATATCTATGCCATATTGCTCTGTTCCTATCCTAACTACTATATACTGCTTTCCATCACTTACAGTTTCTATATTCTGTACATCATTCATATCTTCCATTGTCAGACCCTCCCTATACCAAAGAATTTACTTCAAGAATCAATGCTATTTCACCGTCTCCAAGGATAGTTGCACCACCGATCATCTTACTACAGTTAATGTAATTGCCGATTGACTTAATAACAATCTCCTGCTGTCCGATAAGATTATCTACAACAAGTCCGGCAAGCTTATCTCCCTTACGGACAATTACTATAACTATATTGTCAGACTCTTCCGGTTCGCCAGGTACATCAAGAAGTTCTCTTAATCTTATAAGAGGAATTACATTGCCTCTAAGATTAATAACTTCCTTAGCATGAACATATTTAATCTCGCTTACCGGTACATCTTCAATTGTCTCAATTGAGCCAAGTGCAATAGCGTATTTTTCTTCTCCAACTTTAACCATAAGTGCCTGAATAATAGCAAGTGTAAGTGGAAGTCTGATACTGAATGTACTTCCTTCGCCATACTTTGTCTTAACTTCTACATCTCCACCAAGTGCTTCAATCTTAGACTTAACAACATCAAGACCAACACCTCGACCTGATACATCTGTAATCTTCTCTGATGTTGAAAAGCTTGGTCTGAATAAGAGGTCAATTGCTTCTTTCTCTGTCATAGCATCAGCCTGTTCCTGAGTAACTGTACCCTTCTCGACAGCCTTTGCCTTAACTCTCTCTATATCTATACCATTACCATCATCAGATACTTCGATAACAACATTATTACCTTCCTGGAATGCATTTAAGAAAATGCTTCCCACTTCCGGTTTACCGAGGGCAACACGTGTCTCGTTATCCTCAAGGCCATGGTCTGCGGAGTTACGCAGTAAATGCTGCAGCGGATCTCCGATCTGGTCAACAACGGTACGGTCAAGCTCTGTATCTTCACCAGTCATGTAAAGTTCCATCTTCTTATTGAGCTTTCTTGAAAGATCACGGATCATACGAGGGAATTTATTTACAACGCTCTCGATAGGTACCATCCGGACTTTCATAACAGATTCATGAAGGCTTGTGGTGATTCGCTCCAGATATTCAATCTGTTCATGGAATGACTGGTTATTATTGTTTTCTCCATCAGATGAGCTCATGGCTACAAGAGAGTTCTTTGCAATAATAAGCTCAGACACCTGATTCATAAGCATATCAAGCTTTTCGATATCTACTCTGACTGTTCGGCTTGTAGTAGCTTTTTTATGAGAAACAGCCTGCTTTTGAGAGTTATTTGCAGTTTTTGGCTTTGAAGATTCTGTCTTTGCAGCAGGAGTCTTTTCCTCTTTTTCTTCCTTATCTGCCTTTTTTGTCTCTTCAGAAGCCTGTGCTGTCTGCTCTGCTTCACCCTCCAGGTGAAACTCGGTGATTTCTTTTCCCTCAACCTTATCAATCTCAGATACGTTGGAAGCTGCATGCTCCAATTTATCAAAACCCTCACCTGATGCAACATAAAAGCTGAATGACAAATCAAACTTCTCATCCTCAATATCCTGTGAGCTTGGTCTGTAAACCAGAATCTGTCCCAGCTCCTCAACTGCCTTGAAAACAAGGAAAGCTCTTGCTGCTTTGAGCAGACAGTCGCTTGCTACGGTAACTGTCATGCCGTATATTTTAAGGCCTGCTGAAATTGCCTCGTCAATTAATTTTTTCTCGTTGTCTGTCAGTTCAATTGTATCAAGTGCACTGTCAGATGCATCTGATGAATCCTTTGTTTCAGCTTCAGCAGCCTTTTCTTGAGGCTCAGCCTGTTTGCTTACAGTCTGTCCGTTTGCTTTTGCAATAAAATCGTTGAGTTCCTTTATGATAACCTCATTATCATCAGTACCCTCATCAGATGTGGATTTAATATTTTCAACATAGCTGTCTATAGCGTCAAGGCACTTAAAGAGCAGATCAATCATTGAGCTGTCAACTTTAATTTTATCGCTTCTGACCTCCTGAAATACATTTTCCATATCATGTGTAAGGTGCTGCATGCGCTTAAAGCCCATTGTACCTGCCATACCCTTTAAGGAGTGGGCAGCACGGAAAATCTCATTTATAGTGTCTTTGTTTTCCGGCTCCTGCTCAAGAGTCATGATACAGTCAGACAATGTCTGAATATGCTCCGAACTTTCATCAATAAAAATATCTAGATACTGGCTAACATCCATTTTATTTTACCCCCACATTTTTTGTGATTGCTTTGGCAACATCTGATAGTGTAACGACTTCATCAACCACACCTGCCTCATAGATGGCTCTTGGCATGCCATACACAACACTTGATTTCTCGTCCTGTGCAATGACATAGATAGGCTTTGATTTGCCAAGTGAAAGAATGCCATTCGTGCCGTCTGCCCCCATACCTGTGAGTACCACACATACAACCTCATCATAATTAGAGGATGTCAGTGAATCAAACATGATATTGGCACAAGGCTTGAGTCCGCTGATAGGTGGCATATCATTAAATGATATAACATGTGAAGCGCCTGATTTCTTTATAGCTATATGTGTACCGCCCGGAGCTATATACACTACTCCGTTTTTAAGCACCTCACCGTTTGAAGCCTCCTTCACCTGAACCTGACTTAGCTCATTAAGGCGCTCAGCCATGCTCTTTGTAAAGCCGGCAGGCATATGCTGTACTAAAACAACCGGTGCCAAAAGTTCAGCCGGAAGAAACGGTATTACACTTTGCAGTGCCTTTGGACCACCTGTAGATGATGCAATTGCTACTATTTTATTGCTGCCTGCTGCCTTGTGTTTGTTTACAATAGCACCGGCTTTCTTCTCAACAACTGTGAGATTGCGTGAAGCACTATGAGCAGGTGTGATTCTAACGGCTGCATACACAACCCTGAGCAGAGTTTCCTTAAACTGGTTTCCCTTTGCCTCTATGATATTGTTTGGTTTTGTGACGAAATCAAAGGCACCAAGCTCTAAAGATTTGATAGCTTCATCTGCTCCCTCTATGGTTAGAGTGCTTACCACCACAACAGGTGTTTTTATGCTCTCCTTCTGCAGATGTGAAAGCACCTCAAGACCATTCATCCTCGGCATATTTATATCAAGAATAACAGCATCGTACTTTTGTGTACGGAGCTTTTCAAGTGCTTCCAGTCCATCCTTACATGTATCAGTTGCCTGTAATTTATTGTCTGAATTGATTATATCACACTCAACCCTTCTCAGTAGTGCAGAATCATCAACTATTAAAATGTTAGATTTCATATTATTACTCCATTTCTCTTCGTCTTATGCGTCTTTCTTCTTCAAACACAAATCTGACTATTTTCTCCCGTTCTGTCATGCGGTCGAAAATAAACTTTGAACGTGCAAAATATCTGTCTGCATAGTCCAAAGACTGAGTACAGTTTATTACCTTACAAACTATATTGAATTGTTGTGTACACTCCTCAAGTGCTAAAGAAAACTGAGCCATAAAATATGTACCTTCTTCAAGAGGTGTGCTTAGAGAAAATCTGATGCCTCCTCCACTTATATCAAGGATAACCGATTTGACAGTATTCATATTTTTGCTGTTGATTGCATGATTCTTATACATCTTTTTGCAAAACTCAAGCTCACTCTCAGCTTTATCATCGTATCTGACTTCATAAAAATCCATGTCTATAGTACATGGAAGTCTGAAAAACTGACGTCTTTGTATCTTTTCCAGATTATTTATAAGCTCTATAGCAAGAAAATACATATTTTCTTTACGATAACGCTGTCTGACTATAGCAGAGCTTTTTAGTATAGTTTTGTTTTGTGTGTATATTATAAAGTCAAATTGCGTGCCAAGCTGAAATAAAACCACTCTGCCACTGTCAACAGGCATAGTTATTTCCCACATGCTGTCTGTTAGCTTGTCAGAAAAGCTGCTCTTATATGATGTGCTGTTATCGGATAAACCGGATGCAAAGATATCAATTTTGTCACCCGGAAAAATCAAACTTGTATATTCCATATGTCTTCCTCTTAAATTAACTATTGCTTTCTGTTAAAAAAATTTGAAAAAACATGTGAGATTGTTCTTTTCTCATCCAAAGCAGCAGATTCATTATCCAAAAGTCTTTTTGCAATTTCTTCAAATGACCGTGCAGCCTTTGAGGTCGGATCATAAATTGAAAGTATCTTCTGCTGCCTGACAGCCTTTTCAACCATTGCATCAGACGGCACATATCCCAGATACTCAAGACTTCCGTTTAAGAACTGCATAACAACGGAATTAATCTTGTTGAACACTATACTGCCATCCTCTTTTGACGCAGCCCTGTTGGATATAACGCGTATGCATACTTTTGACGGATCGAAATCAGGTCTCTTATACAGTGCTTTAAGCAATGAATATGAATCGGTGATTGAGGTAGGCTCCGGGGTTGTAACCAACACAATTTCGTTGCTGGCCGCAACAAATTCCATGACCTGTTCAGACACTCCTGCACCGGTATCAATTATGATAAAATCATACATACTGTTCAACTCATTTATTGCAGAGACAATGAAATGAATCTGTTTGTGGTTTAGATTATTAAGCCCTACAACACTTGAGCCGGCTGAAATAAAATCAATGCCCAAAGGTCCGTTTGAGATGATGCTCTTTATAGTCTGGTTTTCATATATTACATCAGCAAGAGTATACTTAGGAATAACACCAAACATCACTTCGACATTGGCAAGACCGAAATCAGCATCAAAAATAATTACTCTCTTTCCGAGTCTGCTGAGCCAGACTGCCAGATTGACAGAGGTATTGGATTTGCCTACACCACCCTTGCCGCTTGTAATGGTAATAACACGGGCCGGTTCTATATAATTTTGATTACGCTGCTTAATAACATTTCTAAGCTGCTGTGCCTGGTCCATTATTGTCTGCCTCCGAGTAATTGTTTGACAATCTTTTGTGTATCAAATACCTCTATATCATCCGGAACGTTTTGTCCATTCGTGACATATGATATACCGGCATCAGAGTATAGCTTTATATTTAACAAATTGCCATATGATGAGGTTTCATCAAGCTTTGTAAATATCAGCTTGTAATCGTCAATATCCTTATAGGAATCAATTATAGATATAAGATCCCTGTACTTGGTTGTAGCACTTAAGACGAGATATACCGACTTCTCATATTCAGGTGATAGACCTGCAAGAAGTGCTCTCATATCATTCCGCTGTGTCTCGTTCTTGTGTGAAAAGCCCGCTGTATCAACAAAAATCACATCTGCCTGCTCATATTCAGCCACCGCACTATTTAACTCTGTGGCAGTATAAATGACAGACAAAGGTGTATCCAGAATATTTGCAAATGTACGTAACTGGTCTGTTGCAGCTATTCTGTATGTATCAGCAGTGATAAATGCGATATTTTTATTATAATTAACCTTGAATTTTGAAGCAATTTTAGCAATTGTGGTTGTCTTGCCAACGCCTGTCGGTCCGACAAAGAAAACAACTCTTGGTTTTTTGCCGTTTACCTTTATAGTTTCAGGCTGACCAAATCTTAAAATGAGTTTCTGGTATACATTTGATAAAATCACATCGAGACTGTTACCGGGACGTAGGAATTTCTCGATTTCATCAAGAATTTGGTTGATATATTTCTCATCCACCTCATTATCCAGCAGTGTCTTGTATAAAATGCGGACAAATTTAAGTTCCTGTGCACTTTGAGGCTTTGAAGGCTCCTTATTTTGAGGTTTATCAAATGTGCTTTCCATCATTTTGGCAATGGAATCAAGCTCCTTGATTTCCTGTTCAATATCGCTGGTCTGTTCAGCCGCCTTTGGGGCTGCCGGTGCAGGTGTAGGTTTTAAGGTCTCAGATGCAGATTTTGGGGCGAATGAAGGCATCTTTATTTCTTCATCTGCCTTGTAATCAATTTTACCCGGGAGTGTAGTCCTTGCAAGCTGCGAGGTCGTTATTGTCTGTGTCTGTTTTTTTTCATCCATAGCCGCAGTCACCTCATAAGTTGAGCTTTTGAATATACCAAATAATCCCTTTGGCTTAATCTCCTTGATATTCATAATCACAGCATTTGGACCAAAGGCCTGCTTTGCACATTCAATTGCTTCTTCTTTTGTTTTTCCAGTGAATTTGTTAATAGTCATTTATGCAGTCACCATTCCTACCGACTGAAGCTCAACATTTGATTCAACCTCATTGTAGGATAACACAATGAGATCCTTGAAATAATCCTCAGTCATTTTCTTAAAGTACATTCTAACAATTGGAGATGTAATAATAATAGCACTCTTTCCCAAACTTTCCAACTTACCAATTTCTGTTTCAACAGATTTGATAATAGCCTTTATCCTGTCAGGATCAAGAGAAAGGTAAGAGCCCTGCTCTGTCTGTTTAACAGATGACATAATTTCCTGCTCCACAGCAGGGTCAAGTGTGATGACACTTGTGGTCTCATTTGCAGGAAAATACTTACTTGATATAGCTCTCTTTAAGCCCTGGCGCACGTATTCCGTAAGTACATCTGTATCCCTGGTGGTCTGTGCGTGATCGGCAAGCGTCTCAAAAATTGTAAGCAGATCCCTAATAGAAATTCCCTCGCTCAAAAGATTCTGAAGCACCTTCTGAATCTCACCAAGACCAAGCAGCTTTGGTATGAGTTCGTCCACAATGACAGGATTTGATTCCTTGAGATTGTTGACCAGATTCTGTACATCCTGTCTGGTGAGAAGCTCTGCAATATGAGATCTGATAACCTCAGTCAGATGAGTAGCTATAATCGATGGCGGATCTACAACTGTATATCCAAGACTCTCAGCACGCTCTCTTTGGCTTTCCGTAATCCATATGGCCGGAAGATGGAATGAAGGCTCAAATGTAGGAATACCTGTTATCTCCTCCTCCACATAGCCCGGATTCATAGCCATGTAGTGATCAAAAAGTATCTCACCTTCTGTTACCTGTATGCCCTTTATCTTGATGATATACTGATTAGGATTAAGCTGTATATTATCCCTTAATCGTATGATAGGTACGACAGTTCCAAGCTCTAAAGCAATCTGTCGCCTTATCATTACAACTCGGTCAAGCAGATCCCCTCCCTGATTTACATCTGCAAGAGGAATGATACCATAGCCAAACTCAAGCTCAATAGGGTCAACCTGCAGCAGTGAAACGACATTTTCGGGTTTTCGTATTTCCTCGGCATCGCTTTCAGCCTGTGCGGTCTCATCCTCTATGCTCTCAATACCGGCTTTTTTATCCAGATTTTTACCTGTTACAAAAAAAGCCACCGCAAGCCCAATAAAGAGCCACCACTCATTGCGAAGAGGTGTGAGTATACCTAAAACCACAAGTACAATTGATACAATATAAAGCACCTTGGCTGTGCCAAAGAGCTGGCCTAAAAGCTCTCCTGAAAAATCATTCTCATTGGAGCCTTTTGTGACAAGAATACCGGTTGAAAGAGATATAAGTAAAGACGGTATCTGTGAAACAAGTCCGTCTCCGATTGTGAGCAGGCCAAACTTCTGTATGGCCTCATTTGCATCAAGCCCCTGGAACATAACACCCATTATGGTGCCTCCAACCAGGTTGATAAGTGTAATAATAATACCGGCTGCTGCATCTCCCTTTACGTACTTTGTAGCACCATCCATAGCTCCGTAGAAGCTTGACTCCTTCTGGATTTTATCACGGCGAGCCTTGGCTTCCTTGTCAGTGATGGCTCCTGTGTTTAAGTCGGCATCAATAGCCATCTGTTTGCCGGGCATAGCATCGAGCGTGAATCGTGCAGTTACCTCAGCAACACGCTCAGATCCCTTGTTGATAACAACAAACTGGATGATAATGAGCACTATAAAAACGATTGCACCGATGACTAAATTACCTCCACCGACGAATTGACCAAACACATTTACAACCACACCCGGGTTTCCGGTTGATAAAATAAGCCTGGTAGATGAGACATTAAGTGAAATCCTGAATATAGTCGTAAACAGTAATAGTGTCGGGAAAAATGACATATCAAGCACTTCTTTTACAAAAAGCACCTTAAAAAGAATGATGAGTGCTATTGAAAGGTTGAATGCAAGCATAACATCTAACAGGAAGGATGGAATAGGTATGATAAAAAACAAAACAGCACATAACAGATATAATCCAACACCTAAATCTGTCTTTTTTAACATATTCTATTCCTCCTTTCCGTTAAATCACGGACTGCATATATAAAGTCCGTATTTATCTTTTTGTTTTATAATAATAAATTAATCTAATTATTTTCCTTGTAAATCATGGCAAGTATTTCCGCAACTGAACGATAAAGCTCAGGCGGTATCTCAGCTCCAAGATCCACATTGTGAAAGAGCATTCGTGCAAGAGGTTTATTCTCGACTATATGGATATTATTGTCTCTTGCTATTTCCTTTATTTTCTGCGCCACATAATCCTGACCCTTTGCGACCACTACCGGAGCATCATTTTTTTGAGCATCGTACTTTACTGCAACAGCAAAGTGAGTAGGGTTGGTGATGACAACATCAGCCTTTGGCACATCCTGCATCATCCTTCGCTGTGAAGCCTCCTGCATACGTTTACGCTGCTGACCCTTAATGGCCGGATCTCCCTCTGTATTTTTAAACTCATCCTTGACCTCCTGTTTGGTCATCTTCATATCATTGTTAAACTTGTGCTTATTGTAAGCAAAGTCAGCAATACCGACTATCATATAGACAATACTGATCTTAAGACCGGTATTTATGATGATATCACCAATCAGTACTATTGCCTGTTTGAGCGGAAGCTCATAGAGTATAAATATATCATTCTGATGTGATTTAACAGAGGAATAAGCCACATACATAATGATTCCTACCTTTAGTACAGACTTAAGAAGCTCAAAGATGGAGTCCTTTGACAGTATCCTCTTAAATCCGTTTATGGGATTAAACTTGCTAAGCTTTGGAGCCATAGGCTTAGTGGATATTTTAAATCCAACCTGGATGATACTCACGAGAATCGTGATTACAACTCCGAAAGCAAAAAACGGCAGCACAGTCAGTAAAAACTGAAGTATTACATTATTTAAATAATGCGTGACCGAAACAGATGAAATCTGCTCCTGTGACTCCTTTAAAAAGTCAGGCATTTTTTTATATACAGTAGAAAACAATCCAATCAGATTGCCCCCTACAAAGGATATAAATATCTTTAATACTAAAAACAGCACTATAAGATCAAAGGCAGCTGTAAGCTCCTTGCTTTTTGCTACCTTGCCCTCTTCCCTGGCATCCTTTAACTTCTTTTCAGTTGCCGGCTCTGTTTTCTCGCCGCCCTCGCCATCCTGTGCAAACCATTGCAGATTGTAGCACAACACTGTATGCAATTTGGAAAATTCATCTAAACTGTCAGTACATTCCATCAATTATCGAAACCACCATAGTCTTAATTTCTGTAATAATAAAATTAGCAATGTTCGGAATTAGATATACTATCAAAAATAATACAATAAATCCTGCTATAATTTTTAACTGGATACCTACAGAGAACATATTCATCTGAGGCGCAACCTTTGCCATGATTCCCAGTATACAGTTCATTATCATCATGCACGCAAAGACCGGAAGAAATATCCTGAAGCCTATTACAAACATATCGCCCATATACTTAGTCATGGTAGAGAGCATATTGTCAAATTGAAACTGTGCACCTCCAAGCGGTACAACTGAAAAGGAGTCACAAACTGCCCTTATAAGATATGTGTGCATATCAGATACAAGAAGCAGGATAAGAACTACGTAATAGTAGAAATTACCTGTAACTGTTGTCTCTGAATTCATCGATGGATTGAATTCTGTTGCCATGGACAGACCTATATCCATATCAATCAGATTTCCCGCAAAAATAACAATGGAATTACATATATTGGCCGCAAAACCTATGAGCAGTCCTGTAATTCCTTCTTTTACGACCAGTACAGCAAAACCTACTGCACTGACATAGGAAAGCTGTGGTCTTTCTATGATATTGTACATAAACAAAGCAACAAAGGCTGATAAGCCGGTCTTGACACGTGCCGGAACCGCATTATCTCCAAAAAACGGAGCTATGTACACAAATGATGCAATACGCACCAGAATCAGCAAAAAATATTCAAAATTTGCAATAGAAAAAGAATAATTAATCATATATCATCCTATCCCATGCTTATATAATAACTGAATTTGGACCACAAATCAGTCATAAATCCGGACATAGTGTCGAGCATCCATGAGCCACAGAGCATCATCACAAGAAAAATTGCAATTATTTTTGGCACAAATGTAAGTGTCTGCTCCTGAATTGACGTAACTGTCTGAAATATACTGACTATAAGTCCGACAATCAGCGAAATAAGCAAAAGCGGAGCTGATGTAATGATTGTAGTATAAATTGCCTCTCTGGCAATATCCAAAACAGCTTCCTGGGTAATCATATGTACACCTCCTAGTAAAACGTCTTGACCAGATTACCAATAACCAGATCCCAGCCATCCGCAAGGATAAACAAAAGTACCTTAAACGGCATCGAGATGGTTGTCGGTGGAAGCATCATCATACCCATCGACATAAGCACGGATGCAACTACCATATCAATTACAATAAACGGAATATAAATTAAAAATCCCATAATGAATGCTTTCCGAAGCTCGCTCAGAATGAATGCCGGAACCAGTGTGGTAAACGGAACATCCGACAATTCCTTTGTATCTTTATACGTTTCTCCGGAAATCTCCGCAAAAAGATTCACATCCCTTATCTGGATCTTTGCATCTTTGATCATAAA
>ENA-OPST01000475-OPST01000475.1-human-gut-metagenome-genome-assembly--contig:-NODE-475-length-10854-cov-2.219372_pt1 | contig 10854 bp, 8 predicted proteins | sample MGYA00241812_ERZ501915 | MGnify/ENA primary metagenome ERZ501915 (study PRJEB25962, sample SAMEA2042453) | human gut metagenome | biome: human gut; feature: human-associated habitat; material: faeces...
CATCCAAGTCATCGTCCTCATCGTCCCAGTCATCCTCTTTCTTTGATTTCTTGGGGTTGAGGCTTTTGTTTTTCTTTTCCAGTGCTTTGTCGTTTTCGTCTTTCATTGCCAGTTCGGACAAGGCGGCTTTTACTTTGTCAGGGTCGGTAACGTCTTTCAGATACTCTTCTATCTTTACAGTACCTCCCATGGATACTTTTGAGTTACGATAAATCATGCCGCTGTCTACGCTGCTACGTCCGGAGAAATGAAATTCCGAAGTTCCGGTTTCTTCGGCAATCTTACGGATATTACCGGCATTCACACCGCATCCCGGCATGATGATGATCCGTCCGTCGGCCTGTTCCACCAATTCTTTCAGAAGAGGGATTCCCTTTTCGGCGGTAGCTTCCTGTCCGGAAGTAAGAACCCGGTCTATACCCAGTCCGATAATCTGTTCCAAGGCCTCTTTGGGATTGCTGCACATATCAAAAGCACGGTGGAAGGTGACACTCATCTCGCCTACCGCATTCATCAGTTTCTGCATCAGAGGCACATCGACATAGCCTTCTGCGGTAAGACAGCCGAATACCACACCGTCCGCACCCAGCTGGCGTGCCACTTTAATATCATGCAGCATGATTTCTTGTTCAATAGGAGAATATAGGAAATCTCCGCCACGGGGACGGATAATGACATGCAGTTTTGTTTGGTTCAATAATTGGCGTGCCATACGGATTTCACCAAAAGACGGGGTTGTTCCGCCTTCCGGAATACCTGCACATAGTTCTACACGATAAGCACCGGCTTGTTGTGCCTTCACAGCACTTTCCACGGAGTTGGCGCAAATCTCGATTTTTGATTTGTTACTCATAAAGTTATTTAATAGTTAATTCAATTCCATAATCAACGTCATCGGGCGCTTTGGGCTGTTCCAGCATTTCTCTTTCAAATATTCCGCCAAGGGAACTCCAATGGTTTCTCTGCGTGAGTTCGTCATTGGTCCGGTTCTTTACGGATGACTTTGTTCTTCATAATATGATGAATTTGTCAGTGCAAAGATAGGCATAATGTAAGAGTGTGAGAAATTTTAGCGGAAAAAATTTTTAATTAAAAAGCCGGTACTCCTCTCGGAGTGAGAGAAATACCGGTTTTCCTATGGGAACGAAATGGATTATTGCACGTGGATGCGATGGCCATTGAATACGTTCATGCCCAGTTTGTTCATAATATGCTTGATGGCAAGCTGTGCTTTCACGGAGTTGCCGGCGTCATCCAGAGGAGGCGCGAAGGCTGCAATGCCCATGACACCCGGCATTACGCCCATGACACCGCCTCCTACGCCTGTCTTGGCAGGAATTCCCGAAGTGTAAAGCCAGTCGCCTGTATGCTGATAGAAACCTACGGTAGCTATCATGGAGGTGATTTTCGGGGAGAGGGCTTTGTCGAACACTTGCTTGTTGGTGTTCGGGTTCAATCCTTCGTTGGCGATGGTGGCTCCACAGATGGACAACTGTTCTGCAGTGATGCCCATGGAACACTGGCGGGGGTGTAGAGGTCGAGCGACATATCGGGGTCATCGTAGATACGGTTATAATTTTTCAATAGCCAGGCGATGGAACGGTTGTTGAAATTTGTCGCCGACTCTGACCGGTACAGTTCGTCGATCAGTTGCGGGGTACTTCCGCATAGTTCGGTCATATTGTCTACGATGGCTTTCCACTTGGCATCGCTGTTTCCTACGGGTTGCACCATACTGTTGGCCGAGATGGCGCCGGCGTTTACCAATGGGGTGGACGGATGGTCGTTTTCCAACAAGATGGCCATGATGGAGTTGAACGGCAGTCCGGTAGCATCGGCGCCAATCATTTCGAGCACCTTGGGAGCACCGTATTGGCGGAGTACCAGGATGGCGGTCAGCACCTTGGAAACGGACTCGATACCGAAACGGTACTGAGAGTCACCCAGTTGGATGATTTCTCCGTTCATCAGACAGATACTGATCCCGAACAGTTTGGGATCAATATTTGCCAGATAAGGGATGTAGTCGGCGTTCTTACCATCTGTATTGTCCTTGTACAGATTGTAAGCCTCCTGGGCAACATCCTTTATTTGCTGGATAGTTATAGTTCTTTCCATAAATTAATTTGATTGAAGTAACCATCTGCCTTAACGGCGGATGGTTGCATTATTGTTATCTATGCTTATTTTTTAGCGGCGTTGCTATGGGCATTGTGAGTGAACACAGTACCTTTTACAGCGATATTCTTGTCTTGGGCGATGCGGGTAGGAGTGGGATATTCCAGTTTCTCGAACTCGCAGATGGCATTCTTGATGTCGTTCAACAACATATCCGCCATGTCACGGCTGAATCCCTGACGTACCACAACACGCATAACCACGTAATTCTGGATATTTTCCGGCAAGGTGTAGGCAGGAACCATCCAGCCGCTTTGCTGCAATTTAGCCTGCAAATCGTACAGAGTCCATTTGGCGTTCTTTGCGTATTCGGGTTTCATGTACCAGATGAACAAAGGATTTACTACGTCATCGCTGTAATTTACGAACGGAGCCATCTTGGCTATTTCGCTGTGGATGTACTTGGTGATTTCCATGGAATTGTATTGGATGGCTTTGTATCCTTGGAATCCCAGACGGATAAATTGGTAGTACTGTCCCAGAATCTGTGCGGCGGGACGGCTGAAGTTCAAACCAACCTGTGTGATGTTCGCACCCAGATAATTGACACTGAACGACATGGCATCCGGAAGGTATTTCTTGTCTTTCCATACTACCCATCCCAGTCCCGGATAAACCAGTCCGAACTTGTGGCCGGAAGTGCTGATGGAGAGAACCCATTTCAAGCGGAAGTCCCATTTTGTGTCGGGATTGAGGAACGGCAGGATGAAACCGCCGGTTGCAGCATCTACATGGATAGGAATATCATAGCCGGTTTTGGCGTTGTAGGCATCCAGTGCTTTGTCCAACGCTTCCACGTCATCGTTCAAACCTGTCCATGTCACACCTTGGATGGGAACGATGCAGATGGTGTTCTCGTCACACATCTTCAGTGCTTCTTCGGGGTCCAGAGTGGTTTTGTCCAAGGTGAGAGGTACTTGGCGCATTTCAATTTGCCAAAGTTGGGCGAACTTTTCCCAAACAACCTGAAAACCGCTTGAAATGACAAAGTTAGGCTTGTCAGTCGGTTTCCCCTGAGCTTTACGTCTGTCTTTCCAGCGTAACCAGGCGGCTACTCCTCCCAGCATGCAAGCCTCGCTGGAGCCGATAGCCAGTGCTCCGGTTTTCCATTTTGCCTGTTCGGGCGAATTCCACAAATTAGCCATGATATTGATACATTTGGCATTCATCACTGCGATACGGGGATATTCTGTTTCATCAATGTAGTTGATGCTGATGGCTTCGTTCATCAGTTTGGTGGCATAGTCGTCCATGTAGGTGGTAACGAAAGTGGCCAGGTTAAGGCGTGGCTGGGTTTGGGCGAATGTTTCGTCTTTTACCATTTGATAAGCAATCTGTGGGGTGGTAGGTTCCATAGGGATGGTATCTACCGGGGCAGGCTGTAGCATTTCGTTTGAACCAAACACGGCTGTCTTTGCGTCACCGTCTCTCAAATCACAATTACATTCTTTCATTTTACTTAAAGTTTAGATTAGTAATACAATGGAAAACATGGGAGTTTCCCGCGTTTTTCTCCCTCAACAGGAGGTTTGGAGAAAAGTTTCTTGATTTTATGTTTTTTAATTTATGGGGGATAATGTGTCATGCGGAACATAGCGCAGCCAATTGGCATAGTAGCATATGGGCACATGATTGCATTGACCAATTATAAACCGGCTTTGAACCAATTCTTTTACACTTTGTTTCTATCACAATCTAAACCGATTTCATTATGAAAGTACAAACAGGGCAGGGGACCATTCCCCTCATTACGTTAGTAGGTATATTTTCCATCTCGGCACTCAATGCATTGCCGGGACTGGCGGTGTCGCCCATTTTGGGAGATTTGAATAAAATATTTCCCTCTGCTACAGATCTGGAGATCCAGATGTTGTCTTCGTTGCCGTCACTTCTTATCATACCCTTTATCTTGTTATCAGGTAAATTGACAGAGAAAGTGAACAACCTTTTGTTGTTGCAGATAGGGCTGGCTCTTTTCGGGGCGAGTGGTATTCTTTATCTGCTTTCTGATAAAATGTGGCAGTTGATAGCCGTCAGCGCCATGTTGGGGATGGGGTCGGGATTGATTGTTCCGCTTTCTACCGGATTGATATCCCGTTATTTTGTGGGAAGTTACCGTACAAAGCAATTTGGTTACAGTTCTGCCATCACCAATATCACGCTGGTGCTTGCCACTACGCTGACAGGATATCTGGCAGAAGTGAACTGGCATTTGCCGTTTTTGGTCTATCTGTTTCCTTTTGTATCCGTTTTCCTTACTCGTTATCTGAAAAAAGATCTCTCCAATTATCATTCCTCTGATGATATTCCAGCCGATACTGTCAGGGAAATGGGTAAGCGGGGAATTAATGTCAAGGCTTTGGTCAGGCTGATGGCTTTTTACGGATTGGCTACTTATCTGGTGATTATTATTAGTTTCAATCTGCCTTTCCTGATGGAAGAATATGGGCTGTCCAGTGGTAGGGCAGGCATCTTGATATCTTTGTTTTTTCTCGCTATTATGGCACCGGGTTTTGTCCTGAATAAGATAGTGCAGGTCTTGGGCCGCCGTATCTATATGGTTTGTTTGTTGATGATAGCCTGCGGAATGGGGATTATTCTGCTTAGTCGTTCCGAAATACTGATTGCTTTGGGATGTATTCTGAACGGGCTTTCATACGGTATTATCCAACCGTTGATTTATGATAAGACTTCTGATGTGGCGGTTCCTCACAAAGTGACGTTGGCACTTGCTTTTGTCATGGCGATGAATTATGTGGCCATACTGCTTTGTCCGTTTATTGTGGATGCTTTTCAGAATCTGTTCCATTCTCATTCGCAAACCTTTGCCTTCTGGCTTAATCTGATGGTAGCCTTGATGGGGATGTTTATTGTGATGAAGCAGGAAAAACTGAGTTTATAAGAAAAATACCCACGTAATAACATAACAATGAAGTATGAATAGACAAGTTGAAGCAAACCTTAGCATGGTTGTCTCCAAAGCGTTGGGAGGCCTTAATATGAACGCACTGAAGTATCTTTTACCTTTGTGGATAGCTCCTGTGACAGGGGTTACTTTCCGATTGGTATTTGGGGCCGCCGCTTTTTGGCTTATTGATATATTTTGCAAGCCCGAAAACTCCACTATCCGTCAGAAATGGCAGCTCTTTATTTTAGGGGCTTTAGGTATTTATGGATATATGTTTTTTTATTTGTTGGGTATCAGTAAGACTACTCCGGTTTCCAGTTCTATTTTTGTCAGTTTGGAGCCTATATGGGTATTCATTATCTCTGTATTGTTTTATAAGGAAAAAGTAACCTGGATGAAAGTGCTTGGCATTGGAATGGGATTGGGAGGAGCTGTTCTATGCATATTCACACAACCTAGTGACGATCTTGCCTCCAATGCTCCGTTAGGTAATTTGATGTGTTTGGCCAGTTCATTGGTTTATGCCGTCTATCTTGTTTTCAGTAACCGTCTGTTAAAAGGAGTGGGAGATATGACGATGTTAAAATATACTTTTTTAGGGGCGGCTGTTATGGCTGTTGTTGTCAATACAATTTATGGTTTTGATGCTCCTATACTGAAAATGTCACTTTTCTCTACGCCTATGTTGGTCTTGCTTTTTGTTTTGGTATTTCCTACCACCATTAGTTATTTATTACTTCCTCTCGGGCTGAAATATCTGAAAACGACATTAGTAGCCATTTACGGGTATTTAATATTGATTGTTGCTACGGTGACTTCTTTTGTTTTGGGGCAGGATCGCTTCTCATGGACACAGTTGGCGGCGATTGTTCTTATTTGTGCCAGTGTTTATCTGGTGGAAGTAGCCGAGAGCAATAAACAGATTACGTCGAAATTAAAATAAGACAGCAGATAAGGAGTGTCAAAATGAAAACGATAGTGCTGCCGGGGCTTTAACATATTTCCTTGAGTGTGAACTCTGTCGACAAGTGAAAAGGAGAACAAAGAGAAAAGAATACAATTTTACGTTGTATGTGAGTGTAAGGAATCAATTTTATTTGTAGCTTTGCACCCAATTTAAAAACAAGAGTGTTATACCTATGCTACAATTAGATGCAATATACAAAGCGGCTCATGTCCTGAAAGAGGTTGTCCGTCGCACTGATTTGATTTATGCTCCTCAGATAAATCCTGAGAGTACAGTTTATCTGAAGCCCGAAAACCTGCAACTCACAGGATCGTTTAAAGTGCGTGGTGCTTATTACAAGATTTCCCAATTGTCCGATGAAGAAAAGGCGAGAGGCGTGATAGCCTGTTCTGCCGGTAATCATGCGCAAGGGGTGGCATTGGCTGCCACTAAGTGCGGTATCAAGTCGTTGATTTGTCTTCCGGAAGGAGCGCCTATATCTAAAGTTGAGGCTACGAAGCATTATGGGGCGGAAGTTTGTTTGGTTCCGGGAGTCTATGATGATGCTTATCAGAAAGCCCTGCAATTGCGTGATGAAAAGGGATATACTTTTGTTCATCCCTTTGATGACGAGAACGTGATAGCCGGACAAGGTACTATCGGTTTGGAATTATTGGAGGAAATGCCGGATGTGGAGGTAGTCATTGTTCCCATTGGTGGGGGAGGACTGATTTCGGGAGTGGCTTATGCGTTGAAGGCTTTGAAACCATCTGTCAAGGTATATGGCGTACAGGCGTTGGGTGCGGCCAGTATGGCAAATTCTATTCTTCATTCGCGTATTGAGCGTCTTCACTCTGTTTCCACTTTTGCCGATGGAATCGCGGTGAAAGAGCCGGGAACAAATACTTTTGACTTGGTAAATCAGTATGTGGACGGAGTTGTAACTGTGACTGAGGACGAGATTGCCGCAGCTATTCTGGCATTGATAGAACGCCAGCGGATTGTTGCAGAGGGGGCGGGAGCTGTGTCCGTTGCTGCAGCCATGTTCAATAAAGTACCGGTAAAGGGTAAGAAAGCTGTCTGCCTGGTGTCCGGAGGCAATATTGATGTGACGATATTGAGCCGTGTCATCAGTCGCGGCATGGCGAAGTCGGGACGTACCTATGCAGTAACTTTGGACTTGATAGACAAGCCGGGGCAGCTGTTGGGAGTCAGCAAAATTGTCGCAGAGCAGGGAGGAAATGTAATTTCTGTACATCATGAGCGAAATAGTGAGAGTGCAGATGTCACCGGATGTGCCCTTCGTGTCGTTATGGAAACCAGAAACGAGGAACATATAGCATCCATTCGTCAAAAACTGTTGGATGCAGGCTATGTGATAATGAAATAAATTATATACCTTACAAGTAGAAAGGAGGAAAATTAAATATTTCTTCCTTTTCTTGCTTCTAATTTTAATTTCTCCACACAAAAAATCGATTTTTATAGTGAAAATATCATTTTATACTTCTTAGAATCCAATTAAAGTCGTACATTTGTCGCAGTTTTGTAATGTAGAGTTTGCAAAAATGACCGATATAATCAAACATCGTGGTATTGTGGAAAACATTGAAGGTTCTCACGTGCGGGTGAGAATCGTACAAACTTCTGCCTGTTCGGCTTGTAGTGTGAAAGGGCATTGCAATGCATCTGAAAGTAAAGAGAAACTGATTGATGTTTTTGACATGAAGGCATCTTCTTACCGCATAGGTGAGGAGGTGATGATTTATGGTACTACTTCCATGGGGATGCAAGCCGTATTGCTGGCTTTTGGTATCCCTTTCTTGGTATTGCTGATTACTTTATTTATTTCCATGCGTCTTACGGGGGGGAATGAGTTAAGGTCGGCGCTTGTTGCTTTGTCAGCCTTGCTCCCGTATTACCTTATTATATATGTATGCAGGAATAAGTTGAGCAAGAAGTTTTCATTTACGCTTGAACCAATAAAAAATAATTAATAAATAACTAACTAAAATTTATGGATTTAATTCTGGTTGCAGTAATTTCGTTGGGAGCGATTGGCTTGATTGCCGCGGTAATCTTGTATGCCGCTTCTAAGAAGTTTGCTGTGTATGAAGATCCGCGGATTGCCAAGGTGAGCGAAGTGCTTCCTCAGGCGAATTGCGGCGGATGTGGTTATCCCGGTTGCTCTGGTTTTGCCGGTGCCTGCGTGAAGGCTGCCGATGCCGGTTCGCTGGAGGGTAAGTTATGTCCGGTTGGTGGTGCTCCGGTAATGGAGAAAGTAGCTGCCATTTTGGGATTGGAAGCCGTTGCTGCTGAACCGAAAGTTGCGGTGGTAAGATGTAACGGTAGTTGTGAAAATCGCCCTCGTACTGCTCTGTACGACGGAGCTAAATCGTGTGCCATCGCTCATGCCACTTCAGGTGGTGAGACGGGTTGTACATTCGGTTGTCTGGGTTGTGGTGATTGTGTGGAAGCGTGTCAGTTTGATGCTATTCACATGAATCCTGAAACCGGTCTTCCGGAAGTGGACGAAGAAAAATGTACAGCTTGTGGGGCTTGCAGCAAAGCTTGTCCGCGTAAGATCATTGAAATTCGTCCGAAAGGAAAGAACAACCGCCGCGTAGTGGTGATGTGTGTGAACAAGGATAAGGGAGCTGTTGCCAACAAAGCTTGCAAGGCTAGTTGTATTGGTTGTGGAAAGTGTGTGAAAGTGTGTCCGTTCGAAGCCATTACGTTGGAAAATAATTTGGCATACATTGATCCGGCTAAGTGTAAGTCTTGCCGTAAATGCGAAGAAGTTTGTCCGCAAGGTACGATAATCGCCCTCAATTTCCCGCCGCGTAAACCGAAAGCAGAAGGAGAGGCCGTTGCTTCCAAGGTTGTAGAGCCGGTGAAGAAAGTTGCGGAAGCTGCGAAGAAGCCGGTGGAAACTCCTGCAAAGCCCGCAGAAGCTCCTAAAAAAGCAGCGGAAACTTCCCAAGCTTCTGAAACTGCTGCTGCTCCGGAAACTCCGAAAACTGAAGCATAATATTAAAAGAAATTAAACGACTAAAAATACAGAATTGTATGTTGAAGACATTTTCAATCGGTGGAGTTCATCCACACGAAAATAAACTTTCAGCACATCAGCCTATCGTACAGGCAGAGATTCCGGCAAAAGCCGTTATCTTGTTGAGCCAGCATATCGGTGCTCCTGCTACTGCCATCGTGAAAAAAGGCGATGTGGTGAAGGTAGGTACGAAGATTGCTGAGGCGGGTGGCTTTGTTTCAGCAGCCATCTTCTCGTCTGTATCCGGTAAAGTGAACAAGGTAGACGCCGTAATCGATGCTAGCGGTTACCGCAAGCCGGCTATCTTTATCGATGTGGATGGTGACGAATGGGAAGAATCAATAGACCGCAGTTCGACATTGGTGAAAGAGTGTGCTCTCACACCCGAAGAAATCGTTGCTAAAGTGAAAAATGCAGGTGTAGTAGGTATGGGCGGTGCTTGTTTCCCTACTCATGTGAAACTTTCTCCTCCTCCGGGCTGCAAGGCGGAATGTGTAATTATCAATGCTGTAGAATGTGAGCCTTACCTCACTGCCGACCATCGTTTGATGCTGGAAAAGGCAGACGAAGTACTGGTGGGTGTAAGCATCCTGATGAAAGCTGCAAAAGTGACCAAGGGATATATCGGTATTGAAAATAATAAACCGGATGCTATTAAGCTGATGACTGAAAAGGCTGCTCAGTATCCCGGTATAGAGGTAGTTCCTTTGCAGGTGAAATATCCGCAAGGTGGTGAGAAACAGTTGATAGATGCTGTGATCGGTCGCCAGGTTCCTGCTCCTCCCGCTATTCCTATCAATGTGGGTGCGGTAGTTCAGAATGTAGGTACTGCATTTGCCGTTTATGAAGCCGTTCAGAAAAACAAACCTTTGTTTGAACGTATCGTGACCGTTACGGGTAAGTCTGTCAAGAACCCCTCCAACTTCCTCACCCGTATGGGTACCCCGATGAGCCAGCTGATTGATGCGGCTGGCGGTTTGCCCGAAGATACGGGAAAAGTGATTGGTGGTGGTCCGATGATGGGTAAAGCACTGGTTAATACGGAAGTTCCCATTTGTAAAGGTAGTTCGGGTGTGCTGATTATGAATGATAAGGAAGCTGCCCGTGCGGAAGCTCAGCCCTGTATCCGCTGTGCCAAGTGCGTCAGTGTGTGTCCTATGGGATTGGAGCCTTTCTTGTTGGCGACACTTTCAGCTCATAAGGACTGGGAGAGAGTAGAAAAAGAAGATGTAATGTCGTGCATCGAGTGCGGTTCGTGTCAGTTTACATGTCCGTCTCATCGTTATTTGCTGGACTATATCCGTTTGGGTAAGGGCACAGTAGGCAGTATCATCCGTGCACGTAATGCTAAAAAATAATTCGACAAAATAGTATGGCTAATAAATTAATAGTATCATTATCGCCTCACGTTCATAGCGGTGACAGCATACAGAAGAATATGTATGGTGTACTCATTGCGTTGATACCTGCGTTGCTGGTGTCATTTTATATGTTCGGACTGGGCGCCGTGGTGGTGACCTTGACCTCGGTTGCCGCCTGTGTATTCTTCGAATGGGCGATTACCAAGTTTATTTTGAAGAGAGAACGCTCTACCATCTGTGATGGTTCGGCTATTATAACCGGTGTGTTGCTGGCATTCAATCTGCCTTCCAACTTGCCGCTTTGGATTATTATCATCGGTGCGTTGGTGGCAATCGGTGTGGGCAAGATGACTTTCGGCGGATTGGGTTGTAATCCTTTTAATCCTGCGTTGGTAGGTCGTATCTTCTT